>DSTFC04002__coassemble_583_pt1 | contig 64246 bp, 62 predicted proteins | sample DSTFC04002__metabat2_high_PE_043 | metagenome-assembled genome bin DSTFC04002 | reverse complement strand
GGTAATTTCAGATTATGCCAAAGCAGCGGATCTTGGCATTGAAGATATGAAATTCGAAATCAAAAGAAAAGAAGTCGATGAAGAATTTTCCCTGCCGGAAAACCTTCCTGAAGGAATTCAAACGGCCCTCAGGCAGTTTTTGCATATGCTGGCGGAAACATCGAATAATACGGAAGTACGCCTTAATATGGGTGAAGTTAAGGCGATATCGTTACATCCCGGATTAAACCGTGACGGAAGCAGTGGCCTTTATACCCTCGAACTGGCAGATGAATCAGACGGAACCAGGAAACTGATGTCCATAGCGCCTGCGATTGAGTCTGCGCTTGCGGGGGGAGGTATCCTGCTGGTAGATGAGATTGAAAAAGAACTTCATCCGATGCTGGTGGAATATGTGGTGGCGAAATTTCAGAGCAAACGGACGAATCCGCATGGAGCCCAGATTGTATTTACAACACATAACACAGAATTGCTGAATATGGAACTGCTGCGGAAGGATCAGCTGTATTTTGCGGATAAAAAGCAGGAGGATGGAGCGTCCGAATTATATAGTATCAGTGAGTTTTCCACCAGAACGACAGAGAACATCCGAAAAGGATACCTGCTTGGAAAGTATGGGGCCACACCGAATGTAGAGATCGAGGAGGTGCTTTGATGGCGCGTAAAACGAAACCTTCAAAGCCTTTGATTTATGTGTTTTGTGAAGGGGAAAGCGAGCAGGCTTACACGGATTACCTGAGAAAAAAATTTGCGGATGTGGCTGTAATAAAAAGGCCTTCTTCAACAGGAGTGTTTGAAGAGGCAGACGCTCGGTTTAAGAAAGATCCGAAATTTCAAAACAGTGCAGAAGTGACAGATGAAATCTGGTTCTTTTTTGATGTGGAAACAAAGGACAGCGGAAAATGGGAACAAAGGATAAAAATCGTAAAGAACCTGCGAAGATTACGGAAAAATCCGAATATTCGCGTGCGTCTGCTTATGACAACCGGATGTATTGAGTATTGGCTGATGCTGCATTTTAAAATGTTTGCTCCGCCCGTGTTAACAGTAGCGGATAAAGAAAGGATGCTTACAGAGGTTGTAGCCAGAGAACCCGCATATGAGAAGGGAAATTATGAAGCAACCGCCCGCATCGCCGAGAAATATCCGACAGCAGTAAAAAATGCTCAAAGGACACTTCATAATCTCCTTCCAGATGGTTTGCCAGGCTTAGAGGATACCGATGAAAGAAATCGCTGGCTGTATACGAACTGTAAGACGTTTTCAACAGTGAACGAAGCAATTACTTTTCTGGAGCAGTTGTCAAAACCATAAAAGGATTTTCAGAAGAGGGCAAATAAGAAACTGCGCAAAAATTGCGTACAGGTTTGGATGAGCCCCCCAAGGACCCAGTAAATACGGGCATTCCAGAGAGATACTGTGCAAAACAGATAGCTGGAAACTAAGAGAATTTTGCATTGATATTCTGAAAATCAGACCCTTATAAGCGGTGATTTTACACCGCTTGTAAGGGTTTTTATAGTATAAAGGGAATTGATGCTGGAGCACAAAGCTGGTTGATTTTGCTCTGCGGAATGGATATACTATATTTAGAAATAACAACGGGAAGGAGGGAGAATATGTCTCAGATTTTAACTGAAGTTTTAAAAAAATACGTGAATGATGTACACGAAATTTATGGAGACAAGCTGAAGACGATAATCTTATATGGCTCTTATGCGAGAGGCGATTTCAGACCGGATTCAGATATTGACATTATGATTCTGGTGGATTTATCAGATGATGAGATAAGAAGTAGGGGACATATGCTTTCCGACCTGACTTTTGATTATAATTTCGATAATGATCTGAAGATTATGCCTATCGTGAAGAATCTGGATCATTTTAATAAATGGCTCAGGGCATATCCATTCTATAACAATGTTAAGAAGGAAGGAGTAGAATTGTATGCAGCATGATTTGGATGATATTGGAGGCGCCAGGGAATTGGCCTGGCATAGGATTAATGTCGCAAAAGAAGTAGTGTCTATGGTCGAGCAATATTTTTTCAAAAGACAAAAAGGAGGAACAGCCATATGGAATTTTCAGAAGTAATCAGAAACCGTTATTCCTGCAAAAAATACGACGGCCGGCAGATCGAGAAGGAGCAGCTGGATCAGATCCTGGAGGCGGGGAGGCTGGCTCCCACAGCCAAAAATCTGCAGGAGCAGCGTATCTACGTGATACAGACAGAAGAAGGGCTGGCTAAAATTGACAAGCTGACGCCCTGCCGCTACGGAGCGCCCACGGTGCTGGCGGTGGCCTATGACAGGGAGAACGTATTTACCTACCCGGGCGGGAAGCGGGATTCCGGCGTGGAGGACGCGGCCATTGTTGCTGCCCACATGATCCTGGCGGCGAAGAACGCCGGGGTGGAGAGCTGCTGGCTCAATTTCTTTGACCCGGAGGAGGCAAAGCGGGAACTGGGACTGCCGGAAAACGAGGAAGTCCTGATGCTGATGGATCTGGGCTATCCGGCAAAAGGGGCAGGCCCGCTGGAGAATCACGGAAAAAGGAAAGCTCTCTCCGAGACCGTGACCTTCTGGGATCATTCATAACTTTAAGCTATGGATCGCGATTGAGAATAAGTATTTGCCATTCTGCGTCAGAAGGATTATACTGACAGCGAAAAATGAGAAAATGCAGGAATAGTATAATTCAGATAAAGAAAAGAGGCAGAATAATATGAAGACGATTCAGAATCAGACATTTGATGAAGAGCGGGCTCTTTACGGAAGCAGGGAGCTGCAGGTAAAGAACTGTTCTTTTGACGGTCCCGCGGACGGTGAGAGCGCGTTTAAGGAGTGCAGCGGCGTGGAGGCGGAACATTGTTTCTTTAACCTGCGTTATCCTTTCTGGCATGATCACGGCCTGAAAATTTCCGGTTCGGAGATGACGCCTCTGTGCCGGGCGGCGCTGTGGTATTCCGATCATGTGGAAATTACGGATACGAAGCTGCATGGGATTAAGGCGCTGCGGGAGTGCAGCGATATAAAGATGAAAAACTGCGATATCATTTCCCCGGAGTTTGGCTGGTTTACAGAAAACGTGGAGATGGAGGATACCACAGCCCAGAGCGAATATTTTATGATGCGCTCAAAGCATCTGTACTTCCGGAATGTGGAACTGAAGGGAAAATATTCCTTCCAGTACATTGAGAATTCCGTGTTTGAGAACTGTACCTTTGATACAAAGGATGCCTTCTGGCACGCGAAAAATGTGATGATCCGCAGCTGTACCGTCAAAGGGGAATATCTGGCCTGGTACTGTGAGAATGTAACCTTTGAGAACTGTAAGATTATAGGAACCCAGCCCCTGTGCTACTGTAAGAACCTGAAGCTGATCAACTGTCAGATGGAGGAGACGGACCTGGCATTTGAGCGCTCCCAGGTGGAAGCGGAAATTGTCACCCCGGTGATCAGCATCAAAAATCCGCTGTCCGGTCATATCACGGTTCCCCGGGCCGGGGAAATTATCCGGGATATTCCCCAGGCCAGAGGACAGGTTACGCAGACGGATATACCTGCCGCAAACCGGCCGGACTGCGTCTGCGCCTAGAGCCGTGCCCTTTTGAGATGCAGGCCGTGAAAGGGCGGCGGACCACAGAAGAATAACGAGAGTAAGCCAAAAAGCTGAGACGGAAATAGCCGGATCAGCTTTTTTTGACGGCTTTGCGGAAAAAAGCGGACAGACTTGAAAACCGGCCTGCTTCATGATAGGATGAAACTGTTTCCGTTTACTGCCGGCATCAGGAAAAAGGAGGCTAAAATGGCAAACGGCAAAAGACAAAAGAAAAAACGGAGTCCTCTTTCGGAGGCTATGAGGCTGGAACTGCGGGAGCACAGAAGTTCTTTTCTGGTGTATGTGATACTCCGGGCCCTGGTGGTTGTCATGATGATTCTGCAGCTGCTGAACAGAAATTATGAGAATGTTTTTCTGTGCGGCCTGACGCTGCTTCTGCTCATTATACCCAGCTTTGTACAGGTTACGTTTCGGGTGGAACTGCCCACCACGCTGGAGATTATTATTCTGCTGTTTATCTTTGCGGCGGAGATCCTGGGAGAGATCAGCGAGTTCTATCTGGTATTTCCCTTCTGGGATACGGTTCTGCACACCCTGAACGGCTTTCTGGCGGCGGCCATCGGCCTGTCCCTGGTGGATCTGCTGAACCGGAGCGAAAAAATAATTTTCCATCTGTCCCCCCTGTTTACGGCCATTGTGGCGTTCTGCTTTTCCATGACCATCGGGGTGGTGTGGGAGTTCTTTGAGTTCGGCATGGATATGGCGTTTGGCCTGGATATGCAGAAAGACACCATTATTCACGCGATTCACTCCGTAACCCTGGATCCTGCGGGAAAAAACATTCCCTATGCCATTCAGGGGATCACGCAGACGGCGGTGAACGGAGTGGATATGGGGATTGGCGGCTATCTGGACATCGGCCTGATTGATACCATGCAGGATCTGCTGGTAAACTTTATCGGCGCTTTTGTGTTTTCCGTGATCGGGTTCTTTTATGTAAAGAATCAGGGGAAAAAGAGCGTGGCTGACCGTTTTGTGCCTCATCGGAAGGGGCAGGAGGCGGATTACCTGCGGATTGCAAGAGAGGAAGAGGCAGAAGAGGGAAAACAGGATGGAGATTAAAGAGTTTTTCCCGATTTGGGATAAGATGACAGCCGGACAGCAGGAGGCGCTTGTTTCCGGAGCCAGAAGGCAGGTCTTAAAAAAGGGAACGGTGATACACCGGGATACCGAGGACTGCGCGGGGCTTCTGCTGCTGGAGGAAGGCCAGCTGCGGGCCTATATGCTGTCGGAGGAGGGCCGGGAAATCACAGTTTACCGTCTCCTGGAGGGAGATATCTGTCTCTTTTCCGCTTCCTGCATGATCCGCAGCCTCCAGTCTGACATTGTGATCGAGGCGGAGCGGGACAGCCGGATGTGGGTGATCTCTCCGGGCGTGTACCGGAAGCTGATGGATGAGTCGGCTCTTATAGCCAATTATACCAATGAGATTATGGCAAGCCGGCTGACGGACGTAATGTGGCTGATGGAACAGGTGATGTGGAAGAGCCTGGACCGGCGGCTGGCTTCCTTTCTTCTGGAGGAAGCGGACCTGGAAGGGAGCGGCAGCCTGAAAATCACCCATGAAATGATCGGCAATCATCTGGGAACGGCCAGGGAAGTGGTGACCAGAATGCTGCGGTATTTTCAGAGCGAGGGGATGGTCCGCCTCTCCAGAGGCGCAGTGGAGATCACAGACCGGAAAAAGCTGGAAAAACTGGGCCAGATATGATATATTGTATACCTGTGCATTTTTCACAGGCATAAGAAATAATAAAAAAAGCTTTCCAAGAAAAGCAGTCAGCGCCCTTCGGGGCAGATAGGAGAACGATATGAACAATAAAAAAACCGGCAGCCCTTCTGCTGTCCGTATGATCCTGCAGGTATTTCAGGGAGCCCTGATCGGGCTGGGAGCGGTTCTTCCGGGAATTTCCGGCGGCGTGCTCTGCGTGGTATTTGGCATTTACAAAACCGTGATGGAGCTGCTGTCCAATCCCTTCAAGAATTTTAAAACCCATGTGCCAAAACTTTTGCCTGTAATTGTAGGAGGCGCCATAGGCTTTCTGGGAATTGCCAATCTGCTGGCCTTCTTTCTGGAAAAATACCCGGACACTTCCGTCTGCCTGTTTGTAGGACTGATTGCGGGAATGCTGCCCTCTCTGTTCCGGGAGGCGGGAGAGCAGGGAAGGACAAAGGGGTCTTTTATTTCCCTGGGGATTGCCATGGTGGTTATCTTCGCCCTTCTGGGTACCCTGAACGTGGCGTCCGTTACCATCACCCCCAATTTCGGCTGGTATCTGTTCTGCGGATTCTGCCTGGCCCTCAGCGTGATCGCCCCCGGCATGAGTTTTTCCACCCTGCTGATGCCCCTGGGACTTTATACGCCTTTTGTGGATGGAATCGGCCATATTGATGTTTCCGTGCTGCTTCCGGGAGGCATTGGGGCCCTGGTTACGGTTATCTGCCTGGCCAAGGGAGTAAACGCCCTGTTTGACCATTATTATAATCTGGCTTTCCATGCCATCGTGGGCATTGTGATTGCCGCCACCGTGATGATTATTCCCTTTGACAGCTTTATGGCGTCCGCTGGTCAGTTTGGCATCAATACGTTCTGGCTGGTATTTGGCATTGCGGCAGCCCTGATTCTGGATTATTTTAACCAGAAGGTGGCGGTAGAGTAAAAAGCGGGGAAAATGGGGGGAAACGGGATGAAGCTGGTAATCGACCATCTGGAGAAACATTTTGAGAAAAAAGAGGTTCTGCGGGATCTCTCCTTCACCTTTGAGAGCGGCAGGATCTACGGACTTCTGGGCCGGAACGGAGCCGGCAAGACCACGTTTTTTAACTGTCTGAACCGGGACCTGAAAGCGGACGGCGGGCGTTTTTTCCTGGAAGATGAAACGGGAGAGAGAGAAATGAAGCCGGAGGACATCGGCTACGTTCTGTCCACGCCCACAGTGCCGGAGTTTCTTACCGGGAGAGAGTTCCTGAAATTTTTTACGGACATCAATGAAGGCAGTATCCGGGAGAAAAAGTCCCTGGATGAATATTTCGACTACATGAGTATTGACCGGGAGGACCGGGACAAACTGATGAAGGATTATTCCCACGGAATGAAAAATAAAATGCAGATGCTGGTGAACATCATTGCCAATCCCAGAGTGCTGCTGCTGGATGAGCCTCTTACTTCCCTGGACGTGGTGGTGGCGGAGGAGATGAAAGAACTGCTCCGGTCTTTGAAAGCGGGAAGAATCACCATATTCTCCACCCATATCCTGGATCTGGCTCTGGATCTGTGCGATGAAATCGTGCTGCTCTCCCACGGGGAACTGGAGCGGGTGGAAAAAAGCAACCTGGATGACGAGACCTTTAAGGAAAAGATTATCGGAGCGCTGCGGGAGGAAAATCATGATTAAGACACTGAAGATTTCCTTTTCCCTGCGCAATACCTACCGGGTAAACAGCATTCTCTATTCCCTGAAGCAGATTCCCCTGGTAAAGAGGCTGCTGCCGGCGGCCCTCTATCAGGTGCGGGGGCTGAAAATATTCGCCAACATACTCTCCCTGCTCTGGGAGGTGCTGGCAGTTTTCTTGGGAAAAGGACTGTATCTTCTCATCATGGTGGCGCCTGCCACCTACGGACTGGACCGGAGGACCGTATTTCTTCACATTCTGGTGCTGCTCTCCATACTGGGCTCTTTTTCCAATACGTACATGTTTAATGGGGGAAAGGATAAATACTACGCCCTGATTTCCCTGCGGATGAATGCCAGGGAATACACGCTGGTAAACTATGGCTACGCGATTTTGAAGGTGATCGCGGGCTTTCTTCCCTTCGCTGTTTTGTTTGGCATGGCCGCCCGGATTCCCCTGTGGCAGTGCCTTATGATTCCCTTTTTTGTGGCGGGACTGAAGCTGACAGTAGCGGCCTGGCGGCTGGAAGAGTATCAGAGAAAAGGAACCGCTTACAATGAAAACCGGCTTCAGAAAGTGGGCTGGCTTCTGATTGTTCTGCTGCTGGCTGCCGCCTACGGCCTTCCGGCCCTGGGCATTCTGATACCTGGGACGGTGTCGGTGCTTTTCATGGCGGCTTCTATCGTATCCGGGCTGGTTTCTGTCCGGACGATCCTGCGTTTTCCCAGCTACCGGGAAATGTATCAGGAGATTTTAAAACATAATGAGAATCAGCTGGATCAGGCGGCAAAGATACAGCGGGAGCAGGGAAACCGGCTGATCACAAAAGACGTCGCGGGCATCGAGAGTTCCCAAAAGGGATTTGAGTATCTGAATGAGCTGTTTATCAGACGGCATCAGAAAATTCTGTGGAAGTCTGTCAGACGGCAGGCGGCAGTGTGTGCCGGGATTGCGGCGGTGCTGCTGGCCGCTTTCTGGAGAATGCCTGACCTGAAGGAAAAGATCAATGAACTGATCATGACCTACCTGCCTTATTTTGTGTTTATCATGTACGCCATTAACCGTGGAACCGGATTTACCAGAGCCCTGTTTGTAAACTGCGATCACAGCCTGCTTACCTATTCTTTCTATAAGCAGCCCGGGGCGATTCTGCGGCTGTTTCAGATCCGGCTGCGGGAGATTATCAAGATCAACCTTCTGCCGGCGGCCGTAATCGGCGCAGGGCTGGCGGTGCTTCTGTATGCGTCCGGGGGTACGGATAATCCTCTGAACTACGGGGTGCTGCTGGTGTCCATCCTGTGCATGAGCGTCTTTTTCTCTGTGCATTATCTGACGATCTATTATCTGCTGCAGCCCTACAATGCCGGGACAGAGATCAAAAGCGGCACCTATCAGCTGGTGCTGACGGTGACCTATGCAGTCTGCTTCCTGTTTATGGAGCTTCAGATGCCGACTCTGCTGTTTGGCGGGATGACGATCCTGTTCTGCGTACTCTACTGTATAGCGGCCTGTGTTCTGGTTTACCGGTTCGCCCCACGGACGTTTCGGATACGGGCGTAGTAAGATGTAATAGATTAAATCTGCATCAGCCGGTTGTACATCTCTTCACCCACGCATTCTTTTGCCTTAGCACACCATTTGACACAGGAGAGCTTGTCATTATAGATGACAAACCCGCAGTTTTCACAGGCCATCTGAGCATCACAGGAAAATATTTCAATCAAATGCCCGCACTGCGGGCATTTTTTTTCTTCCCAGGTAGGGGTACGCAGTTTTTCAGCGCCCTGACATCCGTATAACATATTTAAAAAGCTCCTTCCTTCAACGAGAATGTATAATTTTTCCATCCGTAGAAATCACCGCCACCTGGCAGGGAATCCATTTGCCGCTGGCTTTCAGAGCTTCCTTTGCGGCAAATTCCAGGCCGCCGCAGCAGGGCACCTCCATGCGGGCGACGGTAAGGCTTTGGATATTGTTTTCCCGGATGATGGCGGTAAGCTTTTCTCTGTAATCGCCTTCGTCCAGTTTGGGACAGCCGATCAGGGTAACCCGGTTTCGCATAAAGCGTTCATGAAAATCCCTGCAGGCGTAGGCGGTACAGTCGGCAGCCAGCAGCAGGTTTGCTCCCTCAAAAAAAGGAGCGTTGACAGGCACCAGCTTGATCTGCACAGGCCACTGGGAGAGACAGCCTTTGGCCTTTGCCGCAGCGTTCTCATTATAGGGGGCAGCCTCCCGCTCCGTAAAGGTAATGGCGCCGGCGGGGCAGGCGGGCAGACAGTCCCCCAGCCCGTCGCAGTAGTCATCCCGCAGCAGCCGGGCCTTTCCGTTTACCATACCGATAGCTCCCTCATGGCAGGCCAAGGCACAGGCACCGCAGCCGTTGCATTTGCTTTCATCAATCTGAATGATTTTTCGTATCATTTTTAACCTCCTCTGATGGTTTGCCATGTTGTCTCCTTGACTTTCCGAATGGAATATACTACGATAAGGAGAACAAATCAGTTGTTTTTGCAACAGAGAGGACTTTATGGAAAAATATCTGTCTGTTTTAAAGCGGTCAAGACTGTTTGCCGGTATAACAGAATCGGAGATTACAGCCATGCTGCAATGTCTGTCCGCTGCTGTCAGGATCTATGACAAGGGGGACTGTGTGCTTCGCAGAGGCGAGACGGTTTCCAGCGTGGCCATGCTGCTGGAGGGAAGTATTCACATTCAGAAAGAGGATTACTGGGGAAATTTAAGTATTCTCAGTGAAATCGCGCCGGGAGAAATTTTCGGAGAGGTATACGCCTGCCTGGGGAATGAGGAAATGCTGAACAGCGCTGTGGCCGTACAGACCAGCCGAGTGCTGTTTCTGGATATGAAACGGGTGATCACCATGTGTCCATCCGCCTGCCGCTTTCATGGGAGGTTAATTCGGAACCTGCTGTCAGTCATGGCCTGGAAAAACAGGATGCTGGCAGGAAAGCTGGAGCATATGGCCCGCCGTACCATGCGGGAAAAATTGCTGTCTTATCTGTCAGAGCAGTCATTAAAAGCCGGCTCCCCGTCTTTTTACATTCCCTTTAACCGGCAGCAGATGGCGGATTATCTTTCTGTGGACCGCAGCGCCATGTCAAAGGAGCTGGGGAAAATGCGGGACGAAGGAATCCTGGCGTTTGAGAAAAATCATTTTATTTTAAAGTAGAAACGAATTGTTTTATTCCGGGTGAAAATGTATAATAAAATAGACAATAGAAAATTTACAGCAGGAGAAAATCAATGAAGGGAATTTTATACGGTGTGGGCGTAGGACCGGGAGATCCGGAACTTATGACCCTGAAGGCGGTTCGCCTGATAAAAGAAAATGAAGTGATTGCGGTGCCCGGGGAGAAGGCAGAGGATACGGTGGCTTATAAAATTGCGGTACAGGCGGTGCCGGAACTGGCAGAGAAGGAACTGCTTTCCCTGCATATGCCCATGACCCATGACAGAGAGGAACTGGAGCGCAACCATGAAAAAGCGGCAGAGACGGTGATTTCCGTCCTGGAGCAGGGGAAACATGTGATCTTTCTCACTCTGGGGGATCCGGTGATCTACTCCACCTTTTCCTACGTCCAGAAGAGAGTGGAAAAGCGAGGGTACAAAACCGGGATTGTAAGCGGCATTACTTCCTTCTGCGCGGCGGGAGCCAGACTGAATACCCCTCTGGTGGAGTGGAATGAGCCCCTCCATGTGCTGCCGGCCGTGCACCGGCTGGAGAGCGATCTGGACCAGCCGGGGACCTATGTGCTGATGAAATCCGGAAAGAAGATGGGACAGGTAAAGGAACTTCTGGCCCGCAGCGGCAGAGACGTGATGATGGTGGAAAACTGCGGTATGGAACAGGAGCATGTTTACCGGGGACTGGAGCAGATCCCGGAGAATGCCGGCTACTATTCACTGATCATCGCAAAGGAGAAGAAGGAATCATGAATATTTCCATGATTGGAATTGACCATAATATGGCCCCGGTGGATATCCGGGCGCTGTTTGCGTTTACGAAAAAAAATGCCGGGGAGGCTATGGAACAGCTGAAGGAAAAAGAGGGAATTGCCGGCTGCGTGATTCTCTCCACCTGCAACCGGATGGAACTGTGGGTCAGCGGAGAGGAAGGCGTGGAAGACTCTCTGTATCAGAGCCTCTGTAAGATGCGGGGGGTGGAAGGAAGGGACTATGAACCGTATTTTACCAAACGGGAAGGCCGGGAGGCGGTGGAGCATCTGTTTTATCTCACCAGCGGCCTTAAGTCCCAGATCCTGGGGGAGGATCAGATATTAACCCAGGTGAAGGACGCCCTGAATCTGGCCAGAGAGCATTTTGCCACAGACAATGTGCTGGAGGTGCTGTTCCGCATGGCGGTTACAGCGGGAAAGAAAATCAAGACGGAAGTTCCCTTTGCCCATGGAAATCCTTCTGTGATCCATCAGGCCCTGAACCTTCTCAAAGAGCAGGGCTATTCGGTGCGGGGAAAAAAGTGCATGGTAATCGGAAACGGAGAGATGGGAAAAGTGGCGGCCCTGACCTTGCGGGAAGCGGGAGCGGATGTCTGTGTGACCGTGCGCCAGTATCGCAGCGGTGTGGTGGAGATCCCCTTAGGCTGCAGCCGGATCAATTACGGGGAAAGAATGGAGTATCTTCCTCAGTGCGATCTGGTGGTGAGCGCCACTGCCAGCCCTAATTTTACCCTGCGGCTGGATCAGTTTGAGGGGCTGGACCTGCAGGGGGAGCGTATTTTGATTGATCTGGCGGTGCCAAGAGACATTGAGCCCAAGATCGGGGAAATCCCCGGCATTACCCTGTATGATATGGATAGCTTTCAAGCGGAGGAGACGCCCCGGGAGCAGCTGGAGGCAGCGGGGCAGATTGTCCATGAGCAGATGGACGAGTTTTTCCGCTGGCTGGACGGGCGGGATATGATCCCCCGGATCCAGGAGATCCGGGAGGATGCGGTACATGATTTTAATCTTAGGATCGGAAAAATCCTGCGCAATACGCCTATGGATGAGGAGGACCGGAGCAAATTGTTAAACGCCCTGGATTCGGCGGCGGGAAAAGTGGTGAGCAAGCTGATTTTCGGGCTGCGGGACAGCTTAAATCAGGATGCCTTCCGGGAGTGCGTGGCCGGCCTGGAGGCGGTTTACGATAAGCAGGATTAAACCGGCGGCTGAAACAGTCCGATTTTGGGCGGCATATAAGTAAACAGAAGAAAACAGAAAAACAAAATCAGGATCAGGAGATTCATCACGGTTTCCCAGCGCTGTCCCCGGCAGGAGCGGGTAAAACGAAAGGTCAGGCGAAACCCTGTCAGTACACTGACAAAAAAGGTGAAAAGATCCAGAAATATAACGTTTTTTCCCAGAATGCCGGTGTAAGTGTAAAAAAGAACCGGTATCAGGAAGGTTCCTGACAGATTTCCCAGCTGAAGAGCGAAGGAAATACAGGGGTACCGGGGAGACAGGATGCGCCTGATGGGAAAAGAACAGATAAGCATGGGGAAAAAAACCAGTTTCATATGTTCCCAGGTAGATTCATTTACAGGCACAAAAAAGCCTGCCGGGATCCAGTTCCCTGTCCACGAATAGACAAAATGGAACAGTGTTCCCATGACCAAAACGGCCAGAAAACCGGCAGAAAGAATTTTTTTCAGCGGATCCATAAAATACCCTCCGAAACAGAATGCTGCTTCTATTGTATGCAGGTTTCGGAGGGTCTATTATTTATACGGCTTCCTTTTTCTTTTTCTCTAATTTTCTGACTACGGAGGGATAGAGCTTCAGGTCCATGTGGGGAAAGACGGAAGCGGCCCGCATCAGCTCCAGAAAATTTTCCACAGCGCCGAACTGGACATACTGCATCAGTTCCAGAATCTGCCCGGTTTGCCGGAGCACATCCCGGTTCAGCAGCAGAAGCCGGGCGCCCGTCAGGGAAGCGTTCCCGAGAGAGACAATCCGGTCCCGTTCCATATCCGGATACAGCCCGATATTGACGGCGGCTTCTTTGTTCATATGGGTGCCGAAGGCGCCTGCCACATAGAAGCGCCCCACCTCTTCCATGGGAATGCCGGCGGCATGCAGCATATAGGAAACCATGGTGTTGGCCGCGGCCTTGGTCTTGATAAATTCATCAATATCAGACTGATAGAAGTACAGACCGGGAGCGTAGGACACGCACAGTTCCCCCTCCCGCTCCGTGATTTTGGGCGAGGCGTTTTTGTCCAGCTTCCCCCGAAAATCCATCCATCCGTTTAAAAACAGTTCAGACAGCATATCTACAATGCCGGAGCCGCAGATCCCTTTCGGGGCCGTTTCGCCGATGGTTTCCAGCACAAATTCCCCTTTTTCCAGACGCACGCCGGACACAGCCCCTTTTACGGCCCGCATGCCGGTTTTGACTACGCCGCCTTCCAGAGCGGGACCGGCCGCGCCTGCGCCGCACAGAAGAAAGTCCTGGTTTCCCACTACCAGCTCTCCGTTGGTGCCGATGTCCAGAAACACACAGATTTCCTGGCTGTTTATCATGCCTGAAGCGGCTACGCCGCTGATAATATCCCCTCCCAGATAATTGGCCTTGCAGGGGTACAGGTAAAGATAACCGCCCAGCTTAATACCAAGCTCTTCCGCCCGAAAAAAGCCGGGGTTATCTGCTACTACAGCGTAGGGGGAGGAGAATACGCAGAAGGGATCCAGCCCCAGAAGGAAATGGATCATGGTAGTATTGCCGGCCAGCACAGCGGAGGGAACCGAGCCGGGACTTATTCCGGCGGCCTCTGTAAGGCTTAAGATGACGTCATTGACTGTGCGCACCGTGGCCAGGCGCAGCTCTTCCAGGTGCTCCGGCTGGTCCTTGCAGTAGAAGATCCGGGTGAGGATATCGTCTCCGTAGGCAATCTGGCGGCTGTAGGCGCTTTCCCGGGCTATGACGTCCCCGGTATCACAGTTGATCAGTTCGCCGGCTACAGTGGTGCTTCCCAGATCCAGGGCGATGCCGTAATGGCAGTGAGCGGTATTGCCCGCCTCCGCATTTACGCCGTGAAAACACTCCCCATCCCAGGCCAGGGACAGGGTGATCTTCCAGCCGGCCCTGGAGCAGAGGGGATCCAGCTTCCGCAGCAGGCCAAGATCCAGCTTTGTGCCGGAAAATTCTGCCGGCAGCGCCCGCAGGATCCTCTGCTGGGCGGAGACAGAGTCTTCCTCTGAAGGCGCCGGAAGTTCAAGGTATATTTTTCTGCTCAGTCCATCCATGTCTGTCTGTTCCTCCGTTTTTGTTTGGTAAAAAACATTTTGTTCATTGTACCATAAAACCGGACAAAGTAAAATATCGCAGCTCTTAGAAACCAGTCTGCTGGAACAAAAAAACAGGAGACAAACGGTATGCTTTCATGATAGAATGGTATTCCAGATGCGGCAGAGCCCTCCGGGAAGGGAGGCCGCATGCAGTAGAAAGGAGAACAGAAAACATGAAGCAGTTTGCGTACACCATTACAGACGAGATGGGAATCCATGCAAGACCGGCAGGTATTCTGGTAAAGGAAGCCAAAAAATACGAAAGCAAAGTCACGATTACCCGGGGTGCAAAATCTGCGGATGCCACCAGGCTGATGGCGGTCATGGGGCTTGGCGTAAAGTGCGGCGAGACCGTTGCGGTGGAAATCTCCGGCGCTGACGAAGAGGCGGCATACGAAGCCATCAAAGCATTTTTCGAGGCAAATTTCTGAGTTTTATTTACAGACGATAAAGAAGAACGAGGGTGCTGCAATCATGAAATTCATGATGAAGCAGCACCCTCGTTCTGTCATAAATATGAGGAAGGTTACAAAAAAGAGTACATATGCTTCCGGGACATCCAGGTGTACACATGTCCGAGACAGATGTTCCGCAGCAGGCGGAATATTCCGCTTGCTGCGGACAGATGTCGATAGGACAAGGTGAACACCGGATGTCCCGGAAGCAATGAAAACTTTTTGCAGCATTCCCCTTTTTATACCGTCTTTGGGATATCAGAGAGCCAATCCCTTTCCCTGCTTTTTGGCTTCGTACAGCCGCTCGTCCGCTTTTTTGAAGAGCTGGTCAAAATTCGTATTTCCATCGCTGACGGCAATTCCGATGCTGACGGAGAGGGGGACTTTATCGTATTTTGCCCCGCCGCTTCGGAAGGAAGCGCAGATCGCGCCGGCCCTCTCCCGCAGAAGATCCTCCCGGGTGAAGCCGGGAAGAAACAGGATGAATTCATCGCCTCCGATCCGGGCGGCCACATCCTGGGAGCGGGAGTGAGTTTTCATGACCTGTGCCAGCAGGATCAGAACCTGATCGCCGGTCTGATGGCCGTAGGTATCGTTGACCTGCTTGAAATTGTCAATATCCATCAGAAACAGGGCGCCGGGCTGATGATCCGCCATGTATTTTTCAATATAAGTAAGCGCGCCTTTGCGGTTAAAAATGCCGGTCAGGGAATCTTCCATGGTTTCCTGTTTCAGACGCTCCTGGCGGCGCATAGTCTCGTTGATATCCAGCATGATACTGATCATGGCGCGCCTGCCGTCTTCCGTAATGATCTCATGGCCCTTATCGTCCACCCACATCCGGGTGCCGTCCTTTCGGATGACCCTGTACTGTACATCGTACCCGCCGGTCTTCCGGATACTGTCATAGATGGTTTTCTGCACCCGGTCCCAGTCTTCCGGCGCGATGATCCGCTGCATTTTTTCATCCGTTTCGGCAATCAGTTCTTCGTATGTATAGCCCAGATACTCCAGCATGGTATCATTTATGATATAAAGAGGGAAACCCTCCTCCAGGTATCCGCCCATAATGCCGCCGGGCAGCATGGACAGCATAATTTCCACCAGCTTTTTGCTGGCAGAAGGATTCAGCTTTCCCACGGCCTGACGTCCGTATTTGATGGGGAAAAATTCTTCTCCCTCCTGCTGGTCCGCGGGAGCGGACATATGGAGGCTGACGATTTTCCATTCCTCCCCTTCCCGGACAGCCGTCATGGTAAGCCGGGTCTGAAAGGACAGTTCCATCCCTGTTTCGTCCTGTATGGAAGTTAAAACACTGCAGTAGGAACCCCAGACATTTTCCGCATACCGGTACTCACGGTAATCGCTGATTTCATACTGAAAGCCGCCGGGAATGCTTTCAAATTCATGTATCATCAGCTCCCGCAGCTCTGCCTTATTCAGAGCCACCTCCTGAGCGCCTGTCCCCAGGCTGACCACCTGCTCAGAAAGCAGGCCCAGGGCGGCATCCAGATCTCTTTTTACCAGATAAAAATCAAGAAATTGTGTAAGCAGATTCTTGGCTGTCATAAAATTCCCCTTCTGATCCCGGAACAACTGTAATGTTTCTTTAAACCTTTACTATTATAGCATATTTTCGGTAAAATTTAACTGAAAAATGTTTTTTCTGGTTCTGAAAGAAAATCGGTGCTATAATTGGAGAGAAACTGCGGGATAGAATTCGCGGAAAAATACATGGCAGGAAAAGAGGAAGGGCGATGAAGATAGCAGCGTACAGCTACCGGGATTTTGATGAGGCAAAATATTTTGAAAAGTTTTCCGCCCGGTACGGCGTGGAGATTATTCCGGTGCGGGAAGCCCCCGGCGTGGAGAATGCGGTTCTGGCCGCAGGCTGCCGGGGCGTCAGCATACTTACCACGCCGGTTACGGAGGAAGTGATCCGGGCCTGGAAAGAACAGGGCGTCGAGCATATCTCCACCAGAACGGTGGGGTATGACCATGTGGATGTGGAGGCCGTGAGAAAATACGGCATGGCTTTAAGCAATGTGACATATTCTACGGGAAGCGTGGCGGATTATACGGTGATGCTGATTCTTATGGCTGTCCGCAGAATGAAATCCATTATCAAGAGGGCGGAGGGAATGGACTATTCTCTGCCGGGAAATATAGGCAGGGAGATGAAGGATCTCACCGTGGGCGTAGTGGGAACCGGAAAAATCGGCATCCATGTGATGCGCAATCTTTCCGGATTTGGCTGCCGCATCCTGGCCAGCTCTCCCCATGAGAAGGAGGAAGCCAGGCAGTACGGCACATACTGCAGCCTGGAGCAGCTGTTTCGGGACAGTGATGTGATTACGTTCCATGTGCCGGCAGGGAACGATACCTTCCATATGGTAAACCGGGAAACGATTGCCGCCATGAAGGACGGAGTGGTGCTGGTCAATACGGCCAGAGGAAGCGTGATTGACACCCGGGCCCTGATTGAGGCGCTGGAGAGCAAAAAGGTGGGGGCTGCGGCGCTGGATGTGATAGAACATGAGATCGGGATTTATTACGGGGACTATAAGTATCAGGTAATCGGGCACAGGGAAATGTCCATACTGAAAGATATGCCTAACGTCCTGATGCTGCCCCATATGGCATTTTATACGGAGAACGCTATTTCAGATATGGTGGAAAATTCGATTCTCCATATTCTGAAAGGGGACGACAGCCTGGTGCAGGCAGCGGCGGTCCGGGAGGAGGAAAGGAACAGAGCAGATGGGAACCGGTAAGAAAAAGCATACAGAACACGTCATCAGCCTGGTATATCCGGATTCGATTGCCCGGGAGATGGGGATAGAGGCCGGGGACGTGCTGCTGGAGGTAAACGGGAAACAGGTGAGGGACGTCTTTGATTACCGTTTCCTGATGAAAGACGAATATGTGGAAGTGCTGATCCGCAAGCCTTCCGGAGAAGAATGGCTGCTGGAGATTGACAAAGAGTATGATGAGGAGCTGGGGGCGGAGTTTGAGAACGGACTGATGAGCGATTACCGGTCCTGCGCCAACAAGTGTATGTTCTGCTTTATTGATCAGATGCCTCCCGGAATGCGGGAGACCCTTTATTTTAAGGATGATGATTCCAGGCTGTCTTTTCTGCAGGGAAATTATGTTACCCTGACCAACATGGAGCAGGAAGAAATTGACCGGATTATCCGTATGCACCTGGCGCCTATCAACGTATCCGTCCATACCACCAATCCGGAGCTTCGCTGCAGGATGCTGCACAACCGGTTTGCCGGAGAGAAGCTGAAGTTTCTGGATCAGCTTTACGAACATCAGATTGAAATGAACGGACAGATTGTCTGCTGCCGGCATGTGAATGACGGGGCCGAGCTGGAGCGGACCATTGACGACCTGGCGGGATACCTGCCTTTTATGCGCAGCGTATCCGTGGTGCCTGCGGGGATCACAAAGTACCGGGAGGGACTTTACCCGCTGGAGCTGTTTTCAAAGGCGGAGGCGGAAGCGGTGATTGATCTGATTGAGAGCCGCCAGAAGAAATATTTTGAGGAGTACGGCCTTCACTTTATTCACGCCAGTGATGAATGGTATTTTCTGGCGGGGCGGGAATTCCCGGAGGAGGAACGGTATGACGGCTATATCCAGCTGGAAAACGGCGTGGGTATGATGCGGCTGTTTTGCAGCGAATTTCAGGAAGCCCTGAGGGCGCAGACAGAGGAGAGGGATGATCCGGAAAAGAGAAAGGGGCTGAAAAGAGAGCTGACTGTCGCCACAGGGAAACTGGCGTATCCCACGGTAAAGCGCTTTGCCGGACAGCTTGAAGAGGCGTTTCCGGGGCTTCATATTTTTGTGAAGGAGATTGAAAACCGCTTTTTTGGAGAGACCATCACCGTGTCCGGACTTATCACCGGAAGGGACCTGACAGAACAGCTTTTAGAGAGCGCGGGACAGGGAGAGAAACTGGGAGATACCCTTCTCATACCGGAAAATATGCTGCGGATGGGAGAACAGGTATTCCTGGATGATATGACGCTTCAGGAGGCGGAGGAAAAGCTGGGTATGCGGGTGATCGCGGTGGACGCGCCGGGCGGGGATTTTGTCCGGGCGGCGCTGGATCCCGCGTACGGCATGGACAGGGAAAATGACGGAGGGAGAGCCGTTTATATTCAGGCTTTTGACAGGATAAAGGAGGAGTAGGAAAACATGGGTTTTCACTGTGAAGAGGCGAGAAGCACCATACTGTTCGATCTGGACGGGACGCTTCTGCCCATGGATATGAAGGAATTTGAGAGAGCGTATTTTGGGGGACTGTGCCGGGCGATTCCGGAGATGGCGCCCCAGGAGCTGATGAAGGCTGTCTGGAACGGGGTAAAGGCCATGGCCCAAAATGACGGAAGCCGTACCAACAGAGAAGCTTTCGCGGAGAGTTACCAGCAGGCCGGCTATGATTACTATGGAAATGAGGAACGGTACCTGGAGTATTACCGGACGGATTTCCAGAAATGCGCTGCTGTCTGCCCGGTGACGGATGTGAGCCGGGAGATTGTTCATACCCTGCAGGGTAAGGGGTATCAGGTAGCCATCGCCACCAATCCCATCTTTCCCCGGATTGCCACCTGGTCCAGGCTGGCGTGGCTGGGGCTTTCAGCCGGGGAGTTTCCGCTGGTGACAACCTTTGAGAACAGCCATTTTGCCAAGCCAAACCCCCGCTACTATCTGGAGGTTTGTGAAAAACTGGGAGTAAGGCCCGAAGACTGTATGATGGTGGGAAACGATGTGGAGGAGGATGGCTGTGCCGCCGCCCTTGGCATGGAAGTGCTGCTGGTAAAGGACTGGATGCTGAATACCAAAAATCTGCCGGTGGATAGCTTTCAGACGGGAACCCTGGCGGAGCTGCTGGACTGGGCAAAAAGCCTGTCGCTCTGTAAAGAAAAATAAAAAAGGGACAAAAAAGCGCAAATTGTGCTATGATAGAAATAAATAATTGAAAAAGCTGGAGAAAGGAGATACGTGTATGAGCAGACAATCAATTGTAATTGACAGAGAATATGGAAGCGGCGGCCGGGAGGTAGCCAGAATTATCTCTGAGAAACTGGGTATTGAGTTTTATGATGGAAATCTTCTGGTGATGGCCAGCGAAAAGTACGGTATTAATCTGGGAGTCATGAGGGATTATGATGAAAAGGGAGTGGGAAGCCTGCTGTATAATATTGCCATGGCGGCCAACTATACAAACAATATGAACTATGAGAAGGTGGAGGCCCCCTACCGCAGCTTTACAGCCCAGGCTCAGCTGATGAAGCGCCTGGTGGCGGAGCATCCCTGCATTTTTCTGGGAAGATGCGCGGATGAGATCCTGAAGGATGTGACCCCTGTTCTCAGTGTATTCATCTATGGAACCGACATGGAAAAGAAGAAAAAAAGGATTGCCAATGTGGACGGCATTATGGGGAGAGGGGCGGACAGTTATATTCATAAAAAGGACGCCCAGAGGAAAAGCTATTACCATTACTATACGAAAAAAGAATGGGGAAATCCCAAAAACTATGATCTGTGCCTGAACACGGCCCGTCTGGACTATGAGCAGGCGGCAGACGCCATTATCGGAGCAATGAAAAAGTAAGCGGACGGAGGAAAACGTAAATGGCAAATATCTGGAAAGGCACCCAGGGACTGATCGGCAATACCCCGCTGGTGGAGCTGGTAAATATTGAGAAGGAGCTGGGACTTAAGGCGGCGGTGTTGGCAAAGCTGGAATATCTGAATCCCGCAGGCAGCGTAAAAGACCGGGCGGCGAAGGCTATGATCGAGGACGCGGAAAAACGGGGACTTCTGAAAGAGGGGGCGGTTATAATCGAACCCACCTCGGGAAATACGGGAATCGGGCTGGCTTCCATTGCCGCCTCCAGAGGATACAGGCTGATCCTGACCATGCCGGAGACCATGAGCGTGGAGCGCAGAAATATCCTGAAAGCCTACGGAGCCCAGATCGTTCTCACAGACGGAGCAAAAGGGATGGCCGGCGCCATTGAAAAGGCCCAGGAGCTCTCCCGGGAGATTCCCGGAGCCTATGTGCCCGGCCAGTTTGATAATCCTGTGAACGCGGAGGCCCACAGAAAAACCACAGGGCCGGAGATCTGGAACGATACGGACGGACAGGTGGATATTTTTGTGGCGGGAGTGGGAACCGGCGGTACGCTTACCGGAGTGGGAGAGTATCTGAAAGAGAAGAAGCCCGGGGTGAAGGTGGTGGCTATGGAGCCGGCCGGCTCTCCGGTTCTCTCCGGAGGAAAGCCGGGCCCCCACAAAATCCAGGGGATCGGCGCCGGCTTTGTGCCGAAGGTGCTGAACACATCCATCTGGGATGAGATTGTTGCCGTCGAAGATGAGGAAGCCATAGAGGGGGCAAAGCTGATCGCGAAGAAAGAGGGAGTGCTGGTGGGCATCTCCTCGGGAGCAGCTCTTGCGGCGGCCATCCGGCTGGCAAAGAGGCCGGAAAATGAGGGGAAGATGATTGTGGCGCTGCTTCCCGACAGCGGGGACCGGTATTATTCTACGCCCCTGTTTACGGAATAGAACGGAGGAGGGGACGGATGAAATCATCTGCAGATCTGCGGGTTTTGCTAAAACAGATTGACCATAAAAGTTATCCCGCGTACAAAGACACCAGAGGAAGCTATCAGTTTGACCGGTATGTGCTGGCTATTGACCATGTGCAGGGAGATCCCTTTGCGGCTCCGTCCAAAGTCAGGCTGCTGGTTTCGGGAAAACAGGCCGGATTTGATCCGGGCCTTTATGATCTGCCCTGGAAACGCCTGGCGCTGCAGGATCATATTCTGCGGCGGATGGCGAAAACAGTCCGGGAGTATTCTTTTCAGGCCAGAGGCTCGGGAAAGAGCGGACTTCTGGGAGTCAGTCAGCCGGGGCAGGAGGTGCTGGACCGAAGCGCCTGCGTGATTGAACCGGAGAATGGAACTATCACGCTTCGCATGGAGATAGGTTTCCCGGCCAACGGCAGAACCATAAACGCCCGGGAACTGGAAAAAATACTGTTTGATTTTCTGCCGGAGTGCGTGGAGCAGACCCTTTTTGCCAGAGCCTACCGGAAGGAGGAACTGATCCGCACCGCCCATCTGGCGGAGGATCAGCATTATATCCGGCAGGAACTCGCGGGAAGAGGGCTGGCCGCTTTTGTGGCAAACGGATCGGTTCTTCCCAGAAAATCCGGCGTGTCCATGCTGCCCATGAAGGATGCGGTGGCGTTTCGCTCGCCTGCTTCTCTAGAAGTGGAATTTGACCTGCCCCATCACGGCCCCATCCGCGGCATGGGGATCCGAAAGGGTGTTACCCTGATTGTGGGAGGAGGCTACCACGGAAAGTCCACCCTTTTGAAAGCGCTGGAGCTGGGGGTGTATAATCATATCGCCGGCGACGGCAGAGAATTTGTGATTACGGATGAGACCGCCATGAAGCTGCGGGCGGAGGACGGCCGCAGCATTCAGAAGGTGGATATTTCCATGTTTATCCGGAATCTCCCTAACGGAAGGGATACCACCGCCTTTTACACGGAGGACGCCAGCGGCAGTACCTCCCAGGCGGCCAATACGGTGGAAGCCATGGAAGCGGGGGCAAAGGTATTCCTGATCGACGAGGATACCAGCGCCACCAACTTTATGATCCGGGACGAGCTGATGCAGCGGGTGGTAAACCGGGAATCCGAGCCGATTATCCCCTTTATTGACAGGGTGCGGGAGCTGTATGAGAAGCAGGGCATCTCCACGATTCTGGTGGCGGGAAGCTGCGGCTCCTACTTCCACAAAGCGGACTGCATTGTACAGATGAAGAATTACCAGCCGGTGGACATTACGGATTTTGCCAGGGAGGAGGCTAAGGCCTATCCGCTGCTGATGGAGCAGCTTCCCCCTGCCGGCGCTCTCGCCTTCCCCCGAAAGGTGAAGAAGGATGAGGCGTTTATCCGGGACGATCGGATTAAGATTAAGACCATGGGACGGGACGGCATTTCCATTAATAAGGAAAATATTGATCTGCGTCTGGTGGAACAGCTGGTGGATACAGAGCAGCTGAACGCCCTGGGGCAGATTGTGAAGTGGATGAAGCAGCATGCCTTTGACGGAAACCGGACGGTGGGGCAGGCGGTGGAGGCTTTGGCGTCCATGATGGAAAAGAAAGGATTTGAAGCTTTCTGCGGGCCGGGAATACCGGGAAACCTTGCCATGCCCAGAAAACAGGAGATTTATGAGACCCTGAACCGGTGTCGGGGACTGCTGAAAATCATATAGGATGAAAGAGGGAGGCGGAATGCCTCCCCTTATTTTTTCTTGACCGGAAAATGGAATCAGACTATACTAACTTCTGTAATCCGTTAATGAGAAAAAAATTCAAAAGGCAAAAAGTGAGGGATGCAGAAGATGACATTGAAGGAATTGCCTATTGGAAAAATGGCCACCGTTATCTCTGTGGGAGGAGAGGGAGCGCTGCGGCAGCATTTCCTGGATATGGGGATCATACCGGGGGCCGCGGTGACCATGGTGAAATACGCGCCCATGGGAGACCCGGTGGAAGTAAGGATACATAGCTATGAGCTGACCCTGCGGCTGGAAGACGCCGGAAAAATTCAGATCGAGGATGAACGGGAAGCGGCAGTAGGAGGCGAAGAAAAAAGCAGGAAAACCATTCCCCATCCCGGTCTGGGCGAGGGAGGAAAGTACCATGAAAAGGCAACGGAGCATCCGCTGCCGGATACAGAAACGCTGACGTTCGCCCTGGCAGGCAATCAGAACTGCGGAAAGACGACCCTGTTTAACCAGCTCACCGGTTCCAGCCAGCATGTGGGGAATTTCCCGGGAGTGACCGTGGACCGGAAGGACGGGGTCATCCGGGGACATGAAAATACCCGGGTGACGGATCTGCCGGGCATTTATTCTCTGTCGCCCTATTCCAGCGAGGAGATTGTGACCAGAAATTATGTGCTCCAGGAGAATCCCAGGGGCATCATCAATATTGTGGACGCCACGAATATTGAGAGGAATCTTTACCTGACCATGCAGCTGATGGAGCTGGACATTCCCATGGTTCTGGCCCTGAATATGATGGACGAGGTGCGGGAAAACGGCGGTTCCATCCGGGTGAATGAGATGGAGGAATTGCTGGGCATACCGGTGGTGCCTGTCTCAGCAGCCAAGAATGAGGGTATCGACGAGCTGGTGGCCCATGCCCTCCATGTGGCACGTTACCAGGAGAAACCCGGCAGGCAGGATTTCTGCGACGCCAACGACCACGGCGGCGCCGTGCACCGGTGTCTTCACGGCATCATGCACCTGATTGAAGACCATGCCAGAGAAGCGGGGATTCCTCTGCGGTTTGCGGCCAGCAAGCTGGCGGAGGGGGATCAGCTGATTCTGGAACAGCTGAAGCTGGACGGAAATGAGCGGGAGACGCTGGAGCATATTATTCTGCAGATGGAGAATGAGAGAGGGCTGGACCGGGCGGCGGCTATCGCGGATATGCGGTTTACCTTTATCGAAAAGGTATGCAGGGAAACGGTTGTGAAGCCCCGGGAGAGCAAAGAGCATATCCGCAGCCAGAAGATGGACCGGATCCTGACCGGGAAATACACGGCGATTCCCTGTTTTATCGGTATTATGGCCCTGGTATTCTGGCTTACCTTCAGCGTAATAGGAAAGCTGCTGTCAGACCTGCTGGAGGCGGGAATTGGCTGGCTGACGGAGGCTGTGGACGCGGGGCTTGCCGCCTGGCATGTAAATGAGGTGCTCCACTCGCTGGTGATCGACGGTATTTTCAACGGAGTGGGAAGCGTACTCAGTTTCCTGCCCACCATTGTCACGCTGTTTTTCTTTTTGTCTCTGCTGGAGGACAGCGGCTACATGGCCCGTATCGCTTTTGTCATGGACAAGCTGCTTCGAAAGATCGGGCTGTCAGGAAGAAGCATTGTGCCCATGCTGGTGGGATTTGGCTGCACGGTGCCCGGCGTGATGGCCAGCCGGACCCTTCCCTCTGAGCGGGACCGGAAGATGACGATTTTGCTGACGCCCTTTATGAGCTGCTCCGCGAAACTTCCGATTTACGCCTTTTTCGCGGCGGCGTTTTTCCCGGAGCAGGGAGCGCTGGTTATGATCGCTCTCTACTTTGGCGGTATTCTGATGGGGATTCTGATGGCCCTCCTTCTTCGGGGCACTCTGTTTCGGGGAGAGGCGGTTCCTTTCGTGATGGAACTTCCCAACTACCGGATGCCCGGCCTGAAAAACGTGGGACAGCTTCTGTGGGAGAAAGCCAAGGATTTTCTGCAGAGAGCCTTTACGGTTATCTTTGTGGCCACTATTCTGATCTGGTTCCTGCAGACCTTTGATCTGCGCCTGAACATTGTGACGGATTCCCAGAACAGTATCCTGGCAGTGGCGGCAGGTTACCTGGCTCCGCTGTTTGCGCCTCTGGGCTTTGGGGACTGGCGGATCTCCACGGCGCTGATTACCGGCTTTATGGCGAAGGAGAGCGTGGTCTCCACCCTGTCCATCCTGTTTGGCAGCACCGCCTCTCTGGTGGCGGCACTGTCCCCGGTGGCGGCGGCCAGCCTGCTGACCTTCTGCCTGCTGTATACGCCCTGTGTGGCGGCGGTTGCCTCCATCCGGCGGGAGCTGGGAGGAAAATGGGCGGTGTATGTGGCGGCGGGCCAGTGCCTGGTAGCCTGGCTGGCGGCTCTGGCCGTACACGCGGTGGGAATGCTGCTGTTCTAAAAAAGAAAGAGAATGTTGCAAAAAGGGTAAAATTGCCTCCGGCACATCCAGGTGTACACATGTCCGAGACAGATGTACCGTACAGGGCGGATCATTCCGACCTGTGCGGACAGATGTCGACAGGACAAGGTGAACACCGGATGTACCGGAGGCAATAAAGCTTTTTTGCAGCATTTTCTTTTCCTATTTCTTCTTATAGATGGAAATATGTTTTTTGATCGCTTCAAAACTTTCCGGGCTGATGACATGCTCGATCCGGCAGGCATCCTCTGCGGCGATATGCTCATCCACACCCAGGGCGGTGAGCCAGGCGGAGAGAAGCTGATGTCTTTCATAAATCATCTCCGCCACCTTCAGGCCTGCTTCGGTAAGATAGATATAGCCTTCCGGACGGACGGTAATCATCTGTTTTTCCCGGAGATTTTTCATGGCAACGCTGACGCTGGATTTTTTAAATCCCAGTTCCTCCGCGATATCCACGGAACGCACCACAGGTTTTTTCTTGCTCAGTATTAATATCGTTTCAAGATAATTTTCTGCTGATTCATTTGATTTCATAAGAGTATACCCCCATCCGTATATAGTTATAAGGATATCATATTTTGCACGGGTCAGCAATGGACTTTTCCCGTTATTTTTCTGAATTTTCCGAAAAATGATGAAAAAGAAAAAGGATACTTGTGCCGGGAGGAGGGGAGCGTTATAATAAATCCTGTGATTCTGACAGAAAAAGAGGGACAGAAGATGAAAACGACCAAAGAGACAAACCCCGGATGGGCATCGGCGGCAAGGTACGCCTTTTTGCGCTCCCTGCCTGTCATGGCCGGGTATCTGGTGCTGGGGATGGGATTTGGCATACTGCTGGAAACAAACGGATACGGAGTCTGGTGGGCCTTTTTTATGAGCCTGTTTATCTATGCCGGTTCCATGCAGTATGTGGCAATCGACCTGCTTGCGGGAGGCGCCTCTTTGCTGTCCGCCGCGCTGATGACGGTGATGGTAAACGCCAGACATCTTTTTTACGGCGTGTCCATGATAGAGCGGTACAAAGATACGGGGAAGGCAAAACCCTATCTGATTTTTGCCCTTACGGATGAGACCTACTCTCTGGTGTGCAGCGGCGAAACGCCGGAGGGGGTGGACAGAAAACGGTTCTTTTTCCTGGTATCCCTGTTTGACCAGAGCTACTGGATCATCGGAAGCGTTCTGGGGGCCCTTGTGGGGAGCCTGCTGACTTTCGACACCACGGGAATCGATTTTGCCATGACGGCCCTGTTCGTGGTCGTGTTTACGGAACAGTGGAGAAGCTGCCGCAGTCACTTAAGCGCTCTGATCGGAGTGGGAGCTTCCCTGGCCTGTCTGCTGGTGTTTGGGCCGGATTCCTTTATTATTCCGGCTATGGCTGTGATTACGGTACTGCTTACGGTATTTAAAAAGAGACTGGAGGGAAGTGAATGAGGATCAATCTGCACGCGGCGCTGCTGGTGGCAGTGACTGCCTTTGTGACGCTGGGACTTCGGGCCGCTCCTTTTCTGATTTTCGGGGGAAAGAGGAAGACGCCCAGGTTCGTTCTGTATCTGTCCGGGGTGCTGCCTTATGCGATTATGGGAATGCTGGTGGTTTACTGCCTGCGAAACGTGAATATCCTGACAGGCACTCATGGCCTGCCTGAATTTCTTGCCTGCCTTCTTGTGGTGGGACTTCATGTATGGAAACGAAATACGCTGCTGAGCATCGCGGCGGGAACGGTGTGCTATATGGTGCTGGTGCAGGCTGTTTTCTGAGGCGGATATAGCCGGGGATATAAATTAAGAAAACCATTACATATTTTTGAAAGAATTAAGAAATCGTCCACAGTTAAGTCACATTCCTCTGCTATTCTGTTTATAACAGGAAACAGAAATGCTTCCTGCCGCAGAAGAATTCAGGAACGGCCATACAGGTCAGAGCTGTAAGACAGGGCGGGTGCCGGAAAGCCAAGGCGGTATCTGTCATGTGGGCAGACTGAAGGATGAACGGATGAATACAAGGGGGAGGGAGCTGCCGGAGGGCGGCTCCCTTATTTATTTACGTTCGAAAGGAAAAGAAACCAGTGGAAATAGAGGGAAAAATCTGCTACACTGTTACCGAATATATGGCGGGAGGAAGTCTATGGGAGCAGTGACGGAAAAGGCGAAGAAGAGATATGAGGAGATTGATCTGTGCAGAGGGTTTGGCATACTGCTGGTGGTGCTGGGCCATGCCTTAAAGCAGACGGGGGAGACGAATCCGGTATTTGAGACCGTCAACGCGGTTATTTACAGTTTTCATATGCCCATGTTCTTTTTCCTGTCCGGGTTTGTGGCCGTGAAGGTACTGGATCTGAAGGGCTTTAAGGAGAAGGAGGCCTACATAAGAGGGAGGGCTTTCCGACTTCTGATCCCTTATTTTTTTGTGGGACTGTGCTATATGCCGCTGAAATACATGCTGTCCAGGTATGCGGTGAAGGCGTATGATTTCTCCCAGGCCTGGAAGCTGCTGATAGGGGAGAACCCCAACACGGCGCTGTGGTTCCTCTACGCCCTGTTCTGGATTTCCTGCATCTGCGGGCTTTTCCTTACCAGAAAAAATCTTCCCCTCTTTCTGACCGGTTCGCTGGCGCTGGCCCTGGCGGCCTGGGGAATGGGAATACCGTCCCGGCTGCTGCAGTACGGTTTTTTCTTTGTGCTGGGCATAGAGATTCGCTGTGAGTACGGGCGCTGGAGGAAAATATTTGAGAATACGGCCGTGTTCTGGGGAAGCCTGGCGGTTTTCGGGCTGACGAACGCAGGCATGCTGGCCTGGGGAATGCCCGGGATGACAGTGGTCTCGGCCCTGGCGGGAAGTCTGTGCTGCATGTACCTGTCGGTCAGACTTTCCGGAAGAGAGGGGAGGGTAAAAAGCGGAGTTGCCCTTCTTGGAAACTGGAGCATGGACATTTATATTTTATCGGAGCCCTTTAACACGGTTGTAAAGCTTATAACCTGGAACATACTGGGGCTGCCCTACCTGCTGTGTACGCTGGCCTGTTTCGAGGCGGCGCTTTTGCTGCCGGTTCCCGTTTCCCGCTGTATAGTGCGGAAGGTGAAGCTCTTTAGGGTGCTGCTTCTGGGGCTTCGTTGATTTTTGCCGGAAGTTGGGATATAATAAAGCGAATATGCCGTAAACCGGGCGGCAGAAGAGGATCAGATATGAATCATACAAAGAAAATCAAATGGGTAGTAGGTTCCTGCATAGCCCTGGTGGGAATCTGCTCAGCCGTTATTCTTTACCGGACGCTCCGGCTGGAGCGGGGACTGCCCTATGAGAGAATTTCCATGGAGCAGGCCGCGGAATATATGGAGTATGAACAGGGCTACGCCCTGGTGGACGCGAGAACCAGGGAGGAATATGCGGAAGGCCATATTCCGGGGGCTGTCTGTATTCCGAACGAAGAGATAGAGGAGTTGGCACCGAAACTGCTGCCGGACTGTGAGCAGATGATCTATGTATACTGCCGCAGCGGAAAAAGAAGCAGGCAGGCCGCGGCGGCTCTGTGCAGGATGGGATACAGCAATGTGACGGAGATTGGGGGTATCCGGAACTGGCCGGGAGAGACGGAGAAAGAGTGAGAAAAGAGGCGGACGGGAAAGCCGCCGGGGAGGAAAGAGAGATGGATGGGAAAAAACGAAGGATCGCCCTGTATACAGCGGCGCCGGCTCTGATTTTTATGATTACCTGGGCGATATTTTACAAGCAGACCATGCTGCCCAAATCCAGCGATATCGTGGCCCATATGGAACACGCCCTGTCTCTGGACATGGTTCTGGAGGTGACTCACTGCGGATGGCATTTTGTGTGCTGGCTGTTTTACGCCTGCCTGCCCATTTCCATTCAGGCGGCGGCCAGTATGGCAACGGCTCTGTTTAACGCGGCTTCGGCGGTGCTGGTGATCTGGCTGCTGGAGCGGTATCTGAAAGGCCGGCCGGCCGGCGCGTGGCTTTCCGGGACCGCGGCGGTTATTGCCCTGACAGCAGGGCCTTTGTATCTGCGGTTCTACAACAGCAGCTATTATCTGGGGCAGGGATCGCCCAACCCCTGGCATAACCCTACTAGCACGGCGGTGCGGCCTTTTATGATCCTTATTACCATTCTGACGGCGGATTACTGGGCGCTGGATAAGACGGCTGCTGTCCGGATGGGAAAGCGGGCTGTGAAGAAAACCACCCTGTACCAGCTGGCGCTGATGGTTCTGCTGTTCCTTTCCACCATTACAAAGCCCTCCTTCCTGATGGTTTATCTGCCTGCCTGCGGGCTGATTGCCCTGGCCAGACTGATCGCCGGAAAAGGGAAAAACTTTGTCAGCCTGCTGATACAGCACCTGTACTTTATACCTTCGCTGCTGGTCTTTTTATGGCAGTACCTGAAGATTTATATTCTGGGGGGAGGCGTGGCCTCCCAGGCCGGAGAAACCGGCATTGCCATTGACTTTTTCAAAGTGGCGGGAATGTACGCGCCCTCTGTCCTGTTTTCCCTGATTTTGAAGATGGCGTTTCCGTTCCTGGTGATTCTTCTCTGGAGGAAAGTAATCTTTAAGGACAGACTGTTCCAGCTGACGTTCCTGCAGTTTATCATGGGACTTCTGATTACCTGGACCTTTGTGGAGACCGGAAAACGGGCTTCCCACGGAAATTTCGGCTGGGGCAATATCCTGGCATCCTCCATGCTGTGGATTTTCTGCGTGGTCTTTTATGTGAGGGAACTGACCCAAAACCGGGAGGCGATCGGAAAAAGCGTGGGACTGAAGATAAAATTCGGTGTGCCGGGAGCTGTGCTGCTCTGGCATTTCCTGGCGGGGGCCGCCTATTACTGGCAGGTGCTCCACAACATGAGCGGACAGCTCTGATCAGATAGAAATTAAAAAAAGACTCAGAAAAGGGTATTGCTTTATCATGAATTTCACGATTTAGCAATACCCTTTTTTGATTTAGTAAATAATAACGGTAGTGCCGATGGGAAGAGCGTACACATACTTGCACTGGCTCATCTTGTTCAGCCTTACGCATCCGTGGGAGGCGGGAGAACCGATCACGCCGTCGTTGTACCGCCTGTCTCCCGGGGTAAGCAGCCAGGAATGAATGGCGTTTCCTGAGAAGAAGGTGGCGTAGTAAGCGTAGCAGTCTTCGTCAAACCAGAACTTGTAGGATTTTCTGCGTATCCTGTACTGTCCCTTGGGAGTGGGGGTGTCCACTTTTCCACTGGAACACTGGAAACTTTTGACTCTCTTCCAGTTGCACTGAGAACCCTTGAATACATACAGTCTCTGCTTGTGAAGGCTGATCCAGATCAGATAGTTACTGGGACTGCTGTAGCCCTTGGAGTTCACATAGGCCTCGGTGGTGGACTTGGACAGATCTTTCTTGGAGTCGATCAGACAGGAGATCCATCTGAGATTGCTGGTGGCAATCTTTACCTCCGTTCCGTTTTTCAGCTCAACTGTGCTGGTTCCGGAGGCCCGGTTGGTAACGGTCACCTTTGTGCCGGCGGCAACCTTTACAGTACCCTTTCCGTCAGCGCGTTTCGCCCGCACCGTGCTCTTCACGGAAGCGCTGTAGTACATGGAATGGATGGACTTCACCGCGGAGGTGATGACCACAGGCTTGCCGGTTACCGCGGAGGAGAGATTGCCGTTTCGGGTATCTCCGCCGGACTTCCGGTAGGCCCGGACCTTAAACTGGTAGGATTTGCCGTTTTCCAGGTTTTTAATGGTGACGGAAGTTTTCTTTGTAGTACCGATGGATACGTATTTTCCGGAAGCGTTTTTCTGGAAAACCTCATATCCGGTGGCTTTGCTGACTTTGTTCCACTTCAGAACCACCTTCTCGTCCGAGCAGGAAGAAATCTTCACAGAGGGAACAGAAGGTTTGGCAGCCCTCGGCGTGACAGAAACGTAGGAGGATTTTTTTCCTTCCACTTTCTTTTTGCCGGATTTTTTGTAGGCGCTGACGCTGAAGGTGTACTTTGTGCCGTTGGAAAGTTTTTTGACTTTCACGGAAGTGGTTTTTCCTGATGTTACCGTGGCGATTTTCTTGAGTGTATTATCGGTGGTGTTGACCCGGTAAATGTAGTAGCCGGCTGCGCCGGATACCCGTTTCCATTTCAGAGTGACCATTTTCTCCCCGGAACTGGCCTTCAGGTTCTTTACTTTGGCAGGGGCAGAAGCAGCCTGCGAGGAAGTGGGCAGAACCGCAAAGCAAAGCAGCGCAAAACAAAGCGAAATCAATACTTTCCTAATATGTTTCATAAATCATCCTTTCCTAAAACAGCGGGCTCGTTTTACCTTACTATGCTATATATAAGTTATATACAGCTTCATAATAAACAATAATCAGTAAGGTGTCAAGAAGTATTAAGAAAGTATTAAGAAATGTAAACAGACTGAAAAAAAGCCGGCTAAATCCGGATCAAATCCGCTGTACAAGGCCGGGGTTTTTTGATAGAATAGCGGATGATGAGGAAGGAGAAAACCATGTCAAAAAAGAGAATAAACAGAAAGTTTCTGCTGAAATATACCCTGCTGTTTCTGCTGCTGAGCCTGGCGGTGTATCTGCCTTTTGTGCTTTCCGGGAAAAGCCTGATCTGGATCACAGACGGAAAGGCGCAGTACTATCCCTATCTGTATTACATGGGAGACGCGGTCCGGGATTTTATCCAGGGTCTTTTCCATGGAGACTGGATTCCCAGGCTGTATGATTTCTCCATAGGAATGGGGGACGACGTGAACGCGGTGATCCGCTTTCATCCCCTGGATTTTCTCAGCACGCTGGTTCCGGGACGGTATGCGGAATATCTGTATCAGTTTCTGGTTTTGTTCAGAATTTATCTGGGCGGACTGGCTTTTAGCGCCTTCTGTTTTTACTGGGACAAGAAGGAGGCGGCCATTCTGGTGGGCAGCATGATCTATATGAGCGGCGGGTATGTGCTGAATTTGTGCACAGAGCATCCCACCTTTGGCTCCGCCCTGATCATTCTGCCCCTGCTTTTGCTGTCCGCGGAGCAGGTGATGCGCAGACAGAGCGTGCTGCTGTTTTCGGCGGTGACAGCGCTGGGATTTTTGAGCAACTATTATTTTATGTATATCTGCACGGTGGGCCTGGCGTTTTATATTCTGCTGCGCTTTTTCGACCTGTACCGGGAAAAGCGGATAAGAGCCTTTTTCCTTCTGGCGCTCAGAATGGGAGGCGCCTACCTGCTGGGAGTGGGGATGACGGCAGTGGTGCTGCTTCCCACGGTGCTCCGCCTGGGCTCTTCCGCCCGCCTGGGCAATGAGGAGGTGGAAAACCTTCTGACATATAATTTACAGCGGTATTATACCTGGTTCCTGGACTTTATCACTCCTAACCGTCAGACTGGAAGCAATACACGTCTGAATTATACGGTGCTGGCCCTGCCGGCCCTGGCGCTTTTGTTTGTGAGAAAGTGGAGGCAGCATCTTTCTCTGAAGCTGGCTTTTCTGATTGAACTGGTTTTCCTGCTGGTTCCTGCCGGCGGCTATGTGATGTCCGGCTTCAGCACGGTGAACAACCGCTGGGTGTTTATCATGGCCTTTACAGTGAGCCTGATTTTTGTGGCGGTGGCGGAGGATTTCCCCCACCCCGGCAGAGGACAGAAGGCGGGGATGCTTCTGCTGCTTCTGGTATTCGCGGGGCTGAGCCTGTACTGCCATTTCCAGGTGAAGGAGAACGTTTACAGCCTGACGGCGCTGGCAGAGCTGGCCGTCTGCACGGCGCTGCTTCTTGTTCTTCCCCGCTTTTCCCTGAAGGAGAGAAGCTGGATGCTTCTTCTGGGAATCCTCACCCTGGCGTCCGCCGGCATCAGCGGCTACATGACGTTTGACGAGAAGCAGGGAAATGAGGTGGCTGTCTATGAGGAGCAGGGAACCGGCCTTACCGCCTACCAGTATTCCCCCAACGCCTCTTTTCTGAGGATTGCAGATGATTCGTTTTACCGGACAGACACGAACCGGGTGTACGCAGGATCGGAAAATTCCTCTGTGATCCTGGGGTATAACGGCATCTCCATGTACAACAGTATTATTAATAAAGATATCATTCAGTATCTGCTGGATCAGGACAGCATCGGCGTCAACGCCATACACCGAATCTTCTCCATGGACGGCAGAGCGATTTCAGAAAACCTGGCCAATGTGAAATACTACATGACGTCTCCGGGAGCGGAGCAGAATGTTCCCTACGGCTATACCCTGCGGGAAGATCTCTCTGACGGGAGCGCGCTGCTGTTTGAAAATCAGTATCCGCTGTCCTTTGGCTATACGTATGACACCTGGATAGACCGGGAGGAGTATCTGAAGCTGACGCCCCTGGAGCGGCAGCAGGTGATGCTGGAGGCAGTAGTGCTGGAGGAACCGGCAGGGGAAGAACTGACAGAGACCGACGCTTCCCGGGCGAAGAATGAGAGAATACAGAAGACGGAGGTGGAACTGCCGGAGACAGGAACTTCCGTAAAGGCAAATAAAAACGGATACAAGGTGAAGGAATCAGGCGGCACGGTTACGTTCGCGGCTGAAAAGAGAGCGGGCTGCGAGCGGTACATTCTTCTGAAAGGACTGGAGAGAAATAAAGACCATACTTTCATGAATGTGTCCACGCCGGAACTGACAAAGCAGATTACCGTCCGCCAGAATAACGCCACCTATTCCCTGAACCGGTCAGACTATATGATCTGCCTGGGATACGATGAGGAGAACGGCCAGGATGAGATTACCCTCACCTTTATCGGAACCGGAAATTACCGGCTGGAGGGAGCGGAGATCTGGTACGTTCCCATGGAAGGGTACGAGGAGAATGTGGCGGCCAGGAACCGGGAGTCTCTCCAGAATGTGGCGGTGGGAAAAAACAGGGTTTCCGGAACAGTCTCCCTGTCCACAGACAAGTTTATGGTATTTTCCGTTCCCTGGAGCGAAGGCTGGAGCGTTTACGTAGACGGCCGGGAGAGAGAGCTGCAGAAAGCCAACGTGATGTATATGGGGCTTGAACTGGAGGCGGGAGACCACGAAATTGAGCTTCGCTACTGTACGCCGGGCATCCGGGCAGGAGCCGCGGTTACGGCCGTGAGCCTGGCGGTATTCGGAACGCTTCTGGTGATCTGGATCCGGAAAAAAAGAAGAAACTGTACAACCCGATGATTATTATGTATAATGATTAGAGCATCAGAAGATGCCGAAGGGACCGCTTCGCGCCTGGCGCCCCGCGGTCCGGAAAAACAAAGAAAAGATCGAGGGAATATGAAACAGACAGAGAGCGAGCAGAGGCTTCATTCCGTTATCATTCCCTGCTACAAATCAGACCAGACCATCCGCAAGGTGGTGGAGCTGACCATGGCGGAGTTTGAACGGATGGGGCGCAGCAGATATGAGTTTGTCCTGGTGGATGACAACTCTCCCGACGGGGGAAAAACGGTGCGGGTTCTGCGGGAGCTGGTGCGGGACTATCCCTGCGTAAGAGTGGTGGAGCTGGCGAAAAATTCCGGGCAGCACAATGCGGTGATGGCGGGACTTAATTACGCTGCCGGGGATATTATCATCGCCATGGATGATGATATGCAGACTCATCCCTCCCAGCTTCCCAAAATCCTGGGAGAGCTGGATCAGGGATATGATATTGTATACGGGTATTACCCCCAGAAAAAACACAGCCGGTTCCGGAATTTCGGCAGCTACATCAATTATCTGACGGTGCGGATCCTGCTGAAAAAGCCCAAGGACCTGAAAACCTCCAGCTTCTGGGCCATCCGGCGGTTTGTCCGGGATTACGCGGTGGAATACCGCAGCGCCTACACCCATCTGCAGGGGGTGTTTCTGCGGATTACCAGAAATATCGGCTCCGTACCCATTCAGCACTTTGAGAGGGAAGTGGGCACCTCCAACTACACCATGAAGAAGCTTCTGCAGCTGTGGTCCAATATTATAGGCTTCTCCATTGTGCCGCTGCGGATGGCGACCATTCTGGGCTATATTTTTTCTCTGATCGGACTTTTGGGAGCGGTGGCGGTTATCGTCCGGAAGGTGGTGCGGCCTGTCACCTATATAGGCTGGCCCTCCATGATGGTGTGCATCTGCTTCTTCTCCGGACTGATTCTGCTGTTTATGGGACTGATCGGAGAATATGTGGGAAGAATTTTCCTGGGGATCAGCAACAATCCCCAGTTTGTGGTGCGTCAGATTGACGAGCACGGAAGGCCGCCCTTCCTGATTAACCAGGAGGGAAAGCGGTTTGAGCAGGCGGAAGAGACAGAGGAAGACGCCGGCGGGGAAAGGCCCGGTTCTGTCCGGGAGCAGGAAGAGAAAGAGAGGAACTGAGGATGAAAAAGCTTATGATTATGGGAGCCGGGATCTACCAGGTGCCCCTGATCAGGAAGGCGAGGGAGATGGGAATCTATACCATTGCGGTGAGCATTCCCGGAAACTACCCCGGCTTTGCCGTGGCAGATGAAGTGTGTCACATTAATACGGTGGATTACGAGGCGGTTCTGAAAGTGGCCAGAGAAAAACAGATAGACGGCATTGTAACCGCGGGAACAGATGTGGCTGTGATCACCATCGGAAAAGTGTGCGATGAACTGGGCTTAAAAGGCCTCAGCTTTGAGGCGGCCAGGATCGCGTCGGATAAAATGCTGATGAAGGAGCGCTATGAGGCAGGCGGGGTGCGGTCCGCCCGCTTCCGCCGGGTGGGACTGGAGGAGGACCCCAGACAGGCTGTCCGGGAACTGGCCTATCCTCTCATTTTTAAAGCGGTGGATTCCTCCGGAAGCAGAGGCATTACCCGGGTGAATGATCCCTCCGGCATTCCGGGGGCTGTGGAGGCGGTGAAAGCCACCACCAGGAAAGACTACTATATTGTGGAAGAATTCCTGGAAGGCGAGGAATTCGGCGCCCAGGCCTTTGTCTATGACGGGAAGCTGCAGTTTGTCCTTCCCCACGGGGACTATGTGTTTATGGGAGATACAGGGGTGCCGGTGGGGCACTTCGCGCCCTACGAGCTGTCCCCCCAGGCGGCGGCGGATGTGTACGACCAGACGGAGCGGGCCATCCGGGCCATGAAGCTGGACAACTGCGCCATCAACGCGGATTTTATCATGAAAGACGGAAAGACTTACGTGCTGGAGATCGGCGGCCGTTCCGGCGCCACCTGCCTGGCGGAACTGGTTTCCATTTATTACGGCTATGATTACTATGAAAAAATCATTCAGGCGGCCCTGGGCGAGTCGCCCCGGTTTCCTCAGGACCAGGCTGTGCCGAATGCCAGCCGGCTGCTGATGAGCGACCGGGACGGAGTGATCCGCTCCATAGCCAACCATAACGGCCCGGACGAGAATATCTATGAGATTATGTTTGACTATACGGTGGGAGATCCGGTGAAGAAGTTCCATGTGGGCCCCAACCGGATCGGCCATGTGATCACCAGGGGAACGACCCTGCAGGAGGCGACAGACGCCCTGCAGAGGGCCATGGACCGGATTGAGATTATTGTGGAGTAAAGAAAGGAGACTTGCATGTTCGAAAAACTGCAGAAAAAGATGGGAAATGTATTTCTTCTGCTGGATCTGACGAAAATGACGAAAAAGATTCCCAGAAACTTTTCCAGGGTAATGGACACCCAGTCAAGAAGACTTCAGAAGCTGATGAAAAAGGCGTATAAAATCCCCTTTTACCGGGAGCGATTTGACGCGGCCGGCGTAAAGCCGGAGGATATTAAGACTGCCGACGATCTGGTCAAGCTGCCGGTACTTACCAAGGACGAGCTGCGGGAGTGGATGGCAAAGGAAATCCAGAACCCCAAGTATAAGAACTGGATTGTGGATACAACCAGCGGTTCCACGGGAAAACCTCTGTCCATTCTCTTTTCGCCCAGGGAGAAAACCTATATGCGGGCCAACTGGTTCAGAGTGATGATGGTGGCAGGCTATAATCCCTTTTTCGGGAAAACCATGAGCCGCATCAATGCCCACGATGAAAATGCGGGAGGACCGGATACCTTTCTGCAGCGCTTCGGTATCCTGAGACGGAAATACGTGGATCAGTACGCGCCGGAAGAAGAGGTGATTGACGCCATCAACGCCTACAAACCGGACTGGCTGTACATGAATAAGACCGAGCTGATGCGCCTGGTGCTTTACAGCAACAAAACGGGCAAGAAAATTTTCCACCCCCGGTTCTATGATCCCATCAGCGAAAAGGTGGATGAAAATAACCGGAAGCTCTTTATCAAGACGCTGGGAGAGGGGATTATCGATTCCTACGGCAGCGCCGAGACAGGCGCATGCATGGTGCGGCTGCCGGGAAAGAATTACTATGTGGTGCACAATGACTCCTTTGTGGTAAACGTGCTGGATGACAACAATCAGCTGGCCCAGGAGGGAAAACTGGTAATCACGCCCCTCTACAAGACGGACCTGCCGTTAATCAACTATTCCATCGGAGACAAAGCTACCTGCCGCATGAAGCAGGGCGTGCGCTTTATTACCAGCGTACAGGGACGGATGAATGATTATTTCTACTACAGGGACGGCAGCGTGACCAGCTTTTTTGAGGTGACGCCGGTGATTGCTCACTGCGCGGACATTCTGCAGATCCGGTTTATCGAGGAAACCTACGATCTGATTCATGTGCAGATTGTGCGGGACGACCAGGCGAAGATGAGCCGGGAGGAGATTGAAAAATATCTGACCTCCAACCTGAACAAAATTTTCAAAAAGCCCTTTGACTTCGAGTTTGAGTGGATGGATTCCATTCCGCCGGATAAGAACGGGAAACTGCGCATGATTGTCTGCAATGTGGAACACGACTGAAACCATTTGTAAAAACTCTGTAAAAGAGAAGAAAAGACAGGGAGAGGATGCGGCAAAAGCGTCCTCTTTTTGTATGTGCGCTTCTTTTCTTAAAAGAAAATTTAGAATTTCAGGGTTTAAAATACCTGGCAATATGTGTTAGAATGTGCAGTGAATCTGAAAAAGATGGAAATACTCAAAGTAAAGATACGAAATGAGGAAAACAACGTGAATCTGAAAAAGTATTTGCCAAATAAAAAAAAGGAAGAGGCGGCTTTGGGGGAAATGCCTGCGGCGGAAGCGTCCCCGGGAGAAACCCGGCAGACGGCTCTCACCGTGGGGGAGACACCGGTGTTCAGAACGGCGCCCCTGTCAAGGTGCAAACCCAGCCTCAGCAAGGGGCTTACCGCGGAACAGATACAGAACCGGATTGAAAACGGGGCTGTAAACACGCCGGTGGACGCGGAGAGCCTGACCTTCAAGGATATTGTGCGGGAAAATGTGTGCACCTATTTCAACCTGATTTTCCTGATTATTGCCATCCTGCTGTGCGTGGTGGGATCCTTCCGGGATTTGACCTTCCTTCCTATTATTTTAGCCAACATTTTTATCGGTATTTTCCAGGAGTGGAGATCGAAAAAGACGCTGGATAAGCTGACCATCTTAAGCGCTCCGAAGATCCGGACGCTTCGGGAGGGAAAAGAGCAGGTGATACCGGCGGAGGAACTGGTGCTGGACGACCTGGTAATTTTTGAAGCCGGCAACCAGATACCGGCGGATGCGGTGGTGGAGGAAGGAGAAGTCTCCGTGAACGAAGCCCTGATCACCGGTGAGGCGGATGAAATATCCAAAAAACCGGGGGACAACCTGCTTTCGGGGAGCTTTATTGTCTCCGGACAGTGCAAGGCCAGACTGGATAAGGTGGGGGCAGACTCCTACGTTTCCAAGCTGACGCTGGAGGCAAAGGCCCAGCAGCGGGGAGAGCAGTCTGAGATGATCCGCTCTCTGGACCGCCTGGTAAAGATCGTGGGTATCCTGATTATTCCCATCGGCATCCTGCTGTTTTCCCAGCAGTTTTTCATCAACGGCGAAAGCTTCCGGGGCAGCGTGACGGGAACCGTAGCGGCCGTGATCGGCATGATCCCGGAGGGCCTGTACCTGCTGGCCAGCGTGGCCATGGCGGTGAGCGTGATGCGGCTTGCCATGAACAAAGTGCTGGTGCACAATATGAAATCTATTGAGACGCTGGCCCGGGTGGATGTGCTGTGCGTAGACAAGACCGGCACCATTACGGAAAACACCATGACGGTGAAGCGGGCCGTTCCCCTGCGCCCTGCGGCTGCTGCCGCGGAACCTGACAAAGCCGCTGAAGGGGCAGCTGAAAGCGCGGAGGGCGCACATAAAGAGACGGCCAGGGAGAAAACGGATACCATTCCGGCCCAGGCTGTTTCCGCGCCGGAGACAGATTCCCTGAACGGAGAGAGCGCCGGGGAAGAATTCACCCCGGAGGAGCTGGCGGCGCTGGAACTGCAGCTGGGTGATTTTGTGGCAGGCATGAGCAGCGACAATATTACCATGAAGGCCATGAAGGATTACTTTAAGAAGCAGACCGGGAAGCGGCCGGATCAGGTATTCCCCTTCTCCTCCGCTTTCAAGTACAGCGGGGCTGTGTTCGGGGAAAAGTCCTTCGTGCTGGGAGCACCGGAGTTTCTGCTCCGCTCCCAGTATGAGAGCTACCGGCAGGCCATCGAGCGCTACAGCACCCAGGGATACCGGGTGCTGGTATTCGGGGAATATCAGGGAACCCTGGACGGAAAAGAGCTGACGGCCCAGGTGCTGCCCAAAGGCATGGTGCTTTTGGCCAATCCCATCCGGGAGCAGGCGCCGGAAACCTTCCGGTATTTTGCGGAGCAGGGAGTTGCCATCAAGGTGATTTCCGGGGATAATCCGGTAACCGTATCGGAGGTGGCAAAGGAGGCGGGAATTGAGAACGCCCATCTGTATGTGGACGCTTCTTCCCTCCATACCATCGACGAGGTCCTGGACGCGGTGGACCGGTATACGGTGTTCGGCCGGGTAACGCCGGAACAGAAGAGAATGTTTGTGGGAGCGCTCAAACAGAAGGGCCATACCGTAGCCATGACGGGAGACGGCGTGAACGACGTGCTGGCGCTCAAGGACGCGGACTGCAGCGTAGCCATGGCTTCCGGAAGCGACGCGGCGGCCCACGCGGCTCAGATTGTGCTGCTGGAATCCGATTTTGCCAAAATGCCCTCCGTGGTGGCGGAAGGCCGCCGGGTAGTGAACAATATCGAGAGAACGGCCAGTCTGTTCCTGGTGAAGAATATTTTCTCCCTGCTGATGTCCGTGTTCTCCATTGTGTTTATGATGAACTACCCTCTGGAACCCTCCCAGATTTCGCTGATCAGCATGTTTACCATCGGCGCGCCGGCGTTTATCATGTCCCTGGAGCAGAACCGGAACCGGATACAGGGACGTTTCCTGAGCAACGTATTTTTCCGGGCCCTGCCCGCGGGAATCACCGACTTTGTGGTGATCAGCGGACTGGTGGTTTTCTGCCGGGAGTTTAATGTGTCGGATTCGGATCTGTCCACCTCCTGCACCATTCTGCTGGCGATCGTGGGCGTGATGATCCTTTACCGGATTGCCTCTCCCATGACAAAATACCACTGGGTGATGTGGTTTGGCATGATTTTCGGCCTGCTGTTCTGCATGATCTTTATGAACCAGATTTTTGCCATCTCCTCACTGTCCAGAAAATGCGCCATGCTGCTGATTATCTTTGCGGTGATTACGGAGCCGGCGCTGCGCTACTCCAGCCTCCTGATACAGAAAATATGGGATCTGGCGGCCTGGATCGGAAAAAAGCTGGAAGAGAGAAAAAGGGCGCGCATCGTGTAGCATTTTAGAGACAGGTGTGCTATAATAAAAAAAATTGTTGCGAGGTACAGGGATGAAGAGAGTATTGTTAAAACTCAGCGGCGAGGCTCTGGCCGGAGAGAAGAAGACGGGATTTGACGAGCCTACGGTGGCAGGCGTGGCCAGACAGGTAAAGCAGCTGCTGGATTCCGGAATTCAGGTGGGAATCGTGATCGGCGGCGGCAATTTCTGGCGGGGACGTTCCAGTGAAAATATGGACCGGACCAAGGCGGACCAGATCGGGATGCTGGCTACGGTGATGAACTGTATTTATGTGTCTGAGATATTCCGCTCCGTGGGGATTGAAACGGAAGTGTTCACCCCCTTTGTCTGCGGGGCCTTTACGGAGCTGTTTTCCAAGGACAGAGCGGTGCGGGCTCTTAAGGAGGGGAAGGCCGTATTCTTTGCGGGCGGCACGGGGCACCCCTATTTTTCCACGGATACCACCACTGTGCTGCGTGCCATTGAGATTGAGGCGGAAGTTATTTTGCTGGCGAAATCCATCGACGGTGTATATGACAGCGATCCCAAGGAGAATCCTTCCGCGAAAAAGTACGATACGGTTTCCATTCAGGAAGTGATTGACCGGAAGCTGGGCGTGGTGGATATGACGGCTTCCATCCTGTGCATGGAAAACAGGATGCCCATGCTGGTATTCGGGCTGAATGAACCGGACAGCATCATCAATTCTGTCAGCGGACAGTTTACCGGAACGAGAGTGACGGTGTAGGAAACAGGAAAACCAGGAGGAAAGTGACATGGATGAGAGAATCAAAATTTACGCGGAAAAGATGGACAAATCCTATCGGAACATGATGGAGGAATTCGGTACGATCCGGGCAGGCAGAGCTAATCCCAACGTGCTTAAGAAGATACAGGTGGACTATTACGGAACCCCCACCCCCCTGCAGCAGGTGGGAAATATCAGCGTTCCGGAGCCCCGTATCCTGCAGATACAGCCCTGGGAGGCCTCCATGGTGAAGGCCATTGAGAAGGCGATCCACATGTCCGATCTGGGGATTAATCCTACCAACGACGGCAAAGTGATCCGCCTGGTATTCCCGGAGCTTACGGAGGAACGGAGAAAAGAACTGGTAAAGGATATCAAGAAGAAGGGGGAGGCCGCCAAGGTGGCTGTCCGGAATATCCGCAGAGATGCCAACGAGTTCCTGAAGAAACTGGGAAAGACGGATGTTTCCGAGGATGAGATCAAGGATCTGGAAGATGTGATTCAGAAGGAAACGGACAAACATATCAAGGATATTGACAAAGCAGTGGACGAGAAATCAAAGGAAATCCTTACGGTATAAAAAACAGCTGAGGATGGGAAATTCTGCGAACCGGATAGCGGCGGCAGATTCCCATCCTCAATGTCAGTTATAAGGGAGAATGGAGGATAAGACATGACCATACCCCAGCATGTGGCGATTATTCTGGACGGAAACGGCCGATGGGCCAGGAGCAAGGGAATGCCCCGCAACTACGGACATGTGCGAGGCGCGAAAAATCTGGAGGTGATCTGCCGGGACGCCTACAATATGGGCATCAAGTATCTCACGGTATACCTGTTTTCCACAGAGAACTGGAAGCGGTCCCAGGATGAGGTGGGAGCGCTGATGAAGCTGTTTCGCAGCTACACGAAGACCTGCCAGAAAACGGCCAGGGACAATAACATGAAGGTAAGAGTCCTGGGGGATCCCAGCGCCCTGGATGAGGATCTGCAGGAGAGCCTGCGTCAGCTGGTGGAATCCTCGAAAAATAATACGGGACTGAATTTTCAGATTGCCATCAACTATGGCAGCCGGGATGAGATTATTCGGGCCATCCGGCATCTGGCACAGGACTATAAAGAAGGAAAGCTGGAGCTGACGGATATCACGGAGGAAACCTTTTCCGGGTATCTGGACACGGCGGGGATACCGGATCCGGACCTTCTGATCCGCACCAGCGGAGAGCAGCGCCTGTCCAATTATCTGATGTGGCAGCTGGCCTATACGGAATTTTATTTTACGAATGTGTCCTGGCCGGCTTTTACCAAAGAGGACCTGAAGCTTGCCATTGAGAAATATAACAGCAGAGACCGCCGGTACGGCGGAGTAAAGGAGGAATGACCGTGTTTGTGACACGACTGATCAGCGGCGTCATACTGGTGGCTGTGGCTCTGATCACCATTATAGCGGGAGGGCCTGTCCTGATGGTGACGCTGGCGGCAGTTTCCCTGATCGGCATGGGGGAACTGTACCGGGCTGTGGGAGTGGAGGAAACGGGGAAAATCAGCCTGCTTTCCCTGGCGGGATACGCGGGGGCGCTTCTCTTTGACCTCCTGTTATATTTCCAGCTGTCCGCATATACTATGGTAGGGCTGATGGGAGCGCTGATCCTTCTGATGGCCGTCTATGTATTTACCTATCCCCGCTACCGGGCGGAGCAGGTGATGGCCGCTTTTTTCGGCCTGATTTATGTGGCGGTGATGCTCTCCTATATTTATCAGACCAGAAACCTTCCGGACGGCGCCTTTCTGGTCTGGCTGATCTTTCTGTGCTCCTGGGGATGCGATACCTGCGCTTACTGCGTGGGAATGCTGATCGGGAAGCACAAAATGTCTCCCAGGCTGAGCCCCAAGAAGTCAGTGGAAGGAGCCGTGGGAGGCGTGGCGGGAGCGGCTCTGCTGGGAGCCCTCTACGCGGCCGCAGTGGGGAGATTTTTGGAGGCTCCCGGCAGCCAGATCCCGGTATATGCCCTGATCTGCGCTGTGGGAGCCCTGATTTCCATGGTGGGAGACCTGGCGGCTTCCGCCATTAAGAGAAACCATTCTATTAAGGACTATGGGAAACTGATACCGGGCCACGGCGGAATCCTGGACCGGTTTGACAGCGTGATTTTTACGGCGCCGGTGATTTATTTCCTGTCGGTGCTGGCAGGCAGCCTGTAAAAGGAGAACATATGAAAAAGATTGCGGTACTTGGCTCTACGGGTTCTATCGGAACCCAGACCCTGGATGTGGTCCGGGCCAACAAAGATATAGAGGTGAAGGCTCTGGCGGCAGGCCGGAACATCAAAAAACTGGAGGAGCAGATCCGGGAATTTCATCCTGACCTGGCAGCGGTCTGGGATGAGAAGGATGCCGGAGAACTGAGAGCCCGGACGGCGGATCTGCAGGTGAAAATTGTATCGGGCATGGAAGGGCTCATCGAGGCGGCCGTCTGCCCCCAGGCTCAGATTCTGGTAACCGCCATTGTGGGAATGATCGGCATTGTGCCTACCATTGAGGCGATTAAAGCGGGAAAGGATATCGCCCTGGCCAACAAGGAAACTCTTGTGACAGCGGGCCATATCATCATGCCCCTTGCGAAGGAAAAGGGAATCCGCATCCTTCCGGTGGACAGCGAGCACAGCGCCATTTTCCAGTGCCTGAACGGGGAAAATCAAAAGCGTATTTCCAAGATTCTGCTGACTGCCTCCGGAGGCCCTTTCCGGGGAAAGAAAAGAGAGGATCTGAAAAATATCCGGGTGGAGGACGCTCTGAAGCATCCCAACTGGACTATGGGGCAGAAAATCACCATTGATTCTGCCACTCTGGTGAACAAAGGACTGGAGGTGCTGGAAGCCGGATGGCTGTTTGGCGTGGATGTGGACCGTATTCAGGTGGTGGTGCAGCCCCAGAGCGTGATTCATTCCATGGTGGAATTTGAGGACGGGGCTGTGATGGCGCAGCTGGGAACCCCGGATATGCACCTGCCCATTCAGTACGCCCTGTATTATCCGGACAGAAGGCCTCTGGCCGGAGAAAGGCTGGATTTCTGGAAACTGCGGGATCTTACGTTTGAAAAGCCGGATACAGAAACTTTTCCGGGCCTGGAGTACGCGGTTCGGGCGGCAAAAGCGGGGGGCACCATGCCCGCTGTGATGAACGCGGCCAACGAGCGGGCGGTGGCAAAATTTCTGAACCGGCAGATCGGCTTTTTGGATATCTACCAGGTAATCGCCTTCTGTATGGAAAACCACAGGGTGATTCCCAACCCTTCGGTGAGCCAGATCCTGGAGACGGAACAGACCGTATATGAGATGATTGAAAGCAGGTGGTAGATTGAGCATTGTTGTGGCGCTGCTGATTTTCAGCGTGATTGTCATCATACATGAGCTGGGGCATTTTACCCTGGCAAAACTGAACGGCGTGACGGTGACGGAGTTTTCCCTGGGCATGGGCCCCAGACTTCTCAGTATGGAAAAGGGAGGCACCCGCTATTCCCTGAAGCTGCTGCCCTTCGGAGGCTCCTGCATGATGCTGGGAGAGGACGGAGAAGAAGTAGAGGGGCCCCAGGAGGGAACCTTCGCAAACAAGTCCGTATGGGCCCGGATCAGCGTGATTGCCGCAGGCCCCATCTTTAACTTTATCCTGGCTTTTGTGCTGTCCATCTTTATTGTGGGCAGCATCGGATACGACAGCCCCGTTCTTCTGAGCGTAACGGAGGGAGGACCGGCGGAGGAGGCCGGACTTCAAGCCGGCGATGAGATTGTCAGCATCGGCGGGAAGCGAATTCGGCTTTACCGGGAAGTGTCCAACTACAGTCTGTTCCATCAGAAAGAGATGGCAAAAGGCGAACCCATAGAGGTGGTCTATGAGCGGGACGGAGAAACGTATACGGCCCATATCACCCCGGTGAATGACGGCACGGGCCGGTATATATTCGGTTATGGGGGAGATACCAATTACAGAACCAAGGCATCTCCCTTCCAGGTGCTGGAGTACAGCGCCTATGAGGTGAAATACTGGATCGATTCTACCTTCAGCAGCCTGAAGATGCTGGTGCAGGGGGGCGTAACCCTGGACGATATGGCAGGCCCGGTGGGGGTGGTGGAGATGATCGGGGAAACTTATGAGGCCAGCCGGTCTGACGGCGCTTTCTATGTATGGCTGAATATGGTGAATATGGCGATTCTTCTCACTGCCAACCTGGGGGTGATGAACCTTCTTCCCATTCCCGCCCTGGACGGAGGAAGGCTTGTATTTTTAATTCTGGAAGCCATCCGGAGAAAACAGATTGATCCGGAGACGGAAGCCAAAATCCATTTCGCGGGTCTGATGGCCCTGATGGTTCTGATGGTTGTGATTATGTTTAATGACGTGAAGAAAATCATCATGTAGCCCCATGAAAACCATAGACAATATGATAAATAAAGAACGACAGTCGCAAAATAAACTTGCTAAATCACAGACAAGATAGTATAATGTGACACATGAAAGAAATTTCTTGACAACCGGCGGGATTTATACTACTATGGACAAAGATAACGAACGTCTGTTCGCCTGCGGGCGAGATGGCAGAAGGAGAAGAATATGGCCAATGAAGAAAAACTGAGAGCGCTGGATGCGGCGCTGACACAGATTGAAAAGCAGTTCGGAAAGGGATCTGTGATGAAGCTGGGAGATTCCGGCGCCAACATGAACGTGGAGACAGTGCCCACAGGATCCCTGAGCCTGGATATCGCCCTGGGACTGGGGGGCATCCCCAAGGGAAGAGTAGTGGAGATCTACGGACCGGAGTCCAGCGGAAAGACCACGGTAGCCCTTCACATGGTGGCGGAGGTGCAGAAGCGGGGCGGCATCGCCGGCTTTATAGACGCGGAGCACGCCCTGGATCCGGTTTATGCCGGGAATATCGGCGTGGACATAGACAATCTGTATATTTCCCAGCCGGACAACGGGGAGCAGGCCCTGGAGATTACGGAGACTATGGTACGCTCCGGCGCTGTGGATATCATCATTGTGGACTCGGTGGCAGCTCTGGTGCCCAAGGCGGAGATCGAGGGAGACATGGGCGACTCCCATGTGGGCCTTCAGGCACGGCTTATGTCCCAGGCTCTGCGGAAGCTTACCGGCGTCATCAGCAAATCCAACTGCACGGTGATTTTTATCAACCAGCTTCGAGAGAAAGTGGGCGTGATGTTCGGAAATCCGGAAACCACCACAGGCGGCCGGGCCCTGAAGTTCTACGCCTCCATCCGGATGGATGTGCGCCGCATCGAAGCGCTGAAGCAGGGGGGAGAAGTGATCGGAAACCGTACCCGCATCAAGGTGGTGAAGAACAAGATTGCGCCGCCTTTCAAGGAAGCGGAATTTGATATCATGTTCGGAAAGGGCATTTCCCGGGAGGGGGATGTGCTGGATCTGGCCTCCAATCTGAATATTGTGAACAAAAGCGGCGCCTGGTACGCCTACAACGGCAACAAGATCGGGCAGGGCAGGGAAAACGCCAAGCTTTATCTGAAAGAGCATCCGGAAGTGATGGAGGAAGTGGAGCGGAAGGTGCGGGAGCACTACGGACTGCTGCCCTCCGGACAGGCGGCCGAGGGGGAAGAGGAGATTCCGAAAACTCCGGCCGGGGAGAACTGATTGATGCGGATTACAAAGCTGGAGCCGGTGACAAAGAAAAAATACCGGGTATACTTAAATGACGAGCCGGCGTTCATTCTGTATGACAGCGAGATAAGGGACTATCATCTCAGGGAGGGGGACCAGTGCCCCAGAGAACTGAGAGAGGAGATCAGCAGCGCAGTTTTGTCGAAACGGGCAAAGCTGCGCTGTATGAATCTGCTGAAGATGATGGACAGGACGGAATACCAGCTCAGGCAGAAGCTGCGCCAGGAGGAGTTTCCGGAGGAAGTGATTGACGATGCGGTGGCCTATGTGAAATCCTTCCGCTATGTGGACGATCTGCGCTATGCCAAAGCTTATATAGAGAGCCGAAAAGAAACGAGAAGCCGCAGACAGATGGAAGCGGATCTGATCGCCAGGGGACTGAGCCGGGAGGTGATCGGACAGGCCTGGGAGGAGACGGATCCGGTGGATGAGCTGGAACTGATCCGCCGCCTGGCAGAGAAAAAACATTTCGATCCTGACGGGGCAGATGAAAAAACAACCCGGAAATTTTATCAATTTTTACAAAGAAAAGGGTTTTCCTATTCAAATATTAAGAAAGCATTGACATAATTTGCAAAAAAGTATAAAATTGTAATGTTGTTTACGAACAATGAAAATGAAATAAGGAGGTGCTCCTGTGCCGAATCAAACAGTGATGATCCTGATTGCTGTGTTAATCACACTGGTCATCGCAGTGCCGGTGAGCTGCCTTGCCGCCGTAAGCTACAGAAAAAAGATTGTGGAATCCAAACTGGGCAGCGCGGAGGAAAAGGCCAGACAGATCATCGACGATGCGCTGAAGACGGCAGAGACCAAGAAACGCGAAGCACTTCTGGAGGCGAAGGAAGAATCTTTGAAGATGAAGAATGAATCTGAAAAAGAGACGAGAGAGCGCCGAACAGAACTGCAGCGTTACGAGAAGCGGGTTTTGTCAAAGGAAGAGGCCATTGACAAAAAAGCTGAGTCCCTGGAACGTCGCGAAACCAGCATCACGGCAAAAGAAGAGGATCTGAAAAAGAAACGCGCGGAAGCGGAACGGCTTCTGGGACAACGAGTACAGGAACTGGAACGAATCTCAGGTTTAACCTCCGAACAAGCAAAAGATTATCTTTTAAAAACTGTTGAAGACGAAGTAAAAATTGATACTGCCAAGCTCTACAAGGAGCTTGAGAGCAAAGCCAGGGAGGACGCGGCGAAGAAGGCGAAGGAATACGTGGTGACCGCCATCCAGAGATGCGCGGCGGATCATGTGTCGGAGACCACCATCTCCGTTGTCCAGCTCCCCAATGATGAGATGAAGGGGCGGATTATCGGCCGTGAGGGAAGAAATATCCGAACTCTGGAGACGCTGACAGGCGTGGATCTGATTATCGACGATACGCCGGAAGCGGTGATCCTGTCCGCGTTCGATCCCATCAGAAGAGAAGTGGCAAGAATTGCTCTCGAAAAGCTGATTGTGGACGGACGTATTCATCCGGCCAGAATTGAAGAGATGGTGGAAAAAGCCCAGAAAGAAGTGGAAACCATGATTCGGGAAGAGGGAGAGGCGGCTACCCTGGAGGTGGGCGTGCACGGCATCCATCCCGAACTTGTAAGGCTTCTTGGAAGAATGAAGTTCCGGACCAGTTTTGGCCAGAACGCGCTGAAACATTCTATCGAGGTGGCCAATCTTGCCGGGCTTCTTGCCGGAGAAGTGGGCGTGGACGTGCGGACAGCCAAGCGCGCCGGACTGCTTCATGACATAGGAAAGTCCATCGACCATGATGTGGAAGGTTCCCACATCCAGATCGGAGCGGACCTGTGCAGAAAGTACAAGGAGTCGCCGGTTATTGTCAATGCGGTGGAAGCCCACCACGGAGACGTGGAGCCGGAGTCTCTCATTGCCTGTCTGGTACAGGCGGCGGACGCTATTTCCGCGGCCAGACCGGGAGCCAGAAGAGAGACGCTGGAAACCTATACGAACAGATTAAAACAGTTGGAAGATATTACCAATACCTTTAAGGGTGTTGAAAAATCATTTGCTATTCAGGCGGGAAGAGAGATTCGCATTATGGTTGTTCCAGAGCAGGTCAGCGATGCCGATATGGTTCTTATGGCCAGAGATATCGCAAAGCAGATCGAGGCGGAACTGGAATATCCGGGCCAGATCAAGGTAAGCGTGATCCGGGAGTCAAGAGTTGTGGATTATGCGAAGTAATAAATAACGAAAAATCAGGTGAGAGGGCGCTGCGAAATCATGAAATTCATGGTGGAGCGGCGCCCTCCCTTTATTTTTGCCCTTTCAGGTGGCATACCCGGGGAGAGGGAGCCATACAATGCAGTAAACCCCAAGATGGATGGGCTTGCGATGAAAATGGATGAAAAAGGAAGGCTTTGGCTGGTGTTCTGCGCCGCCGCGGTCTGCGGGCTGCTTCTGCCCGGATGGATCGGAGCCGCGGGAATACCGGGCATGGAACTTGCGGATCCGGCAGCCATGCAGGGCTGGACTGTTCTGGATGACTGGAGGGGGAAGCTGGCGGCCGGTCTGTTAAAGAGCCGGCTGCTGCCGGCGCTGGTGCTGTATTTTGCGGCTTTTACGGCAGCCGGTTTCTGGATGCTGGCCGGGGCCTGTCTGATCTTTGGCCTTTCCCTTGGGATTCTGCTGTCCCTGTCCGCCATGCAGATGGGATGGATGGGGCTGCTTTTCCTGGCCTGCGCCCTGCTTCCCCAGTGGCTGTTTTACGGCATGGCCGGAAGCAGGATCGCCGACCTGGTGAAACGAAAGAGGGAGCAGGCGGCGCTGTGCCCGGCGGGCCCGGTCCGAGACAGCAGATGGAAAATCGTCAAGGATTTTCTGGGCACCGCGGGAGCCGTCTGCTGCGGGATCGGATCGGAGATGCTGTTGAACCCGCTTTTGCTGCGGCTGTTCCTGAAATTCAGTTGATAAATTTGAGAAAACAGTTGGATTCCTTTGCGTTATATGATATATTTATACCTGAGAGACAGCGGTTTGTTGTGCAAAATATTCAAAAACAGCTGTTTAGAGAAACAGAAAGGAGGGTGAAGGATGTCAACACCACATAATACAGCCCGGATGGGCGATATTGCGGAAACAGTGCTGCTGCCGGGAGACCCGCTGAGAGCAAAATTTATTGCGGAGCATTTCCTGGAGGACGCGGTACAGTTTAATTCCGTCAGAAACATGTTCGGATACACCGGAACCTATAACGGGAAAAAGGTTTCTGTCATGGGAACGGGGATGGGATGCGCATCCATCGGCATCTATACCTATGAACTGATACACTTTTACGGAGTGAAAAACCTGATTCGTATCGGATCCTGCGGCGCCATGCAGGAGGATCTGAAACTGGGCGATATCGTGATGGCCATCGGTGCCAACACGGATTCCAATTATGCCCATCAGTATCAGCTTCCCGGCACATTTTCCGCCACAGCTTCCTACGACCTTCTGGTGAAAGCCCAGCAGTCGGCGGAGAAAAACGGCTTCCCCTATACAGTGGGAAATGTACTCTCCTCAGATATTTTTTACGGAGAGACGCCGGAGTGGAAGGTATGGGCCAAGATGGGTACCCTGGCAGCCGAGATGGAGAGCTTTGCTCTGTACTGCAACGCGGCCAGAGCTGGCGTAAAGGCGCTGGGTATCTTTACGGTTTCCGATTCCATGGTGACCGGAGAGGAGATGTCCACGGAGGACCGTCAGAACAGCTTTACCAATATGATGAAGGTGGCTCTGGAGACAGCCTGCTGCTGAGAAAATGTCCGGAGGGACTGTATGAAAACCGGAGGAATGCGTATCATTCCAGTAAGCGGAGGGATCCGCGTACACGATACTTATCAAGTATAAAAAAAGAAAAGCGAGAGGAGAAACAGACATGAAGAAGGCACTGGCATTTGCACTTGCACTGACAATGGCGGCTACCATGATGGCTGGATGCGGCAAGAAGGAAAAAGAGACTGAGGCGGCTACAGAGGCAGCCACAGAGGCGGGCGTAGAGGCGGAAGAGACCGAGAAGACCACCTCCGGCGACACCTACCAGGCGGCTTTGCTGGTTCCCGGAACTCTGGGCGACAAATCCTTCTGGGATTCCAGCAACGAGGGACTGACCAAGCTGAGAGATGAGCTGGGAGAGGATGTGTTCAACTTCAAGGTTGAGCAGATGGGCGGAGACTCCGCCGATATGGCCAACTATGAGCCCACTTTCCTGGACTACTGCGACAGCGGCGAGTACGATGTAATTATCACCGGTTCCTGGCAGACAGTGGATGCGCTGCTGACCTCCATGGAGATGTATCCGGATCAGAAATTTATCCTGTTTGACGAGGAGTTTGATTTTGAGGGCAACGGAAATCCCGAAAACCTTTACAACCTGCTGTTCAAGCAGAACGAGGTTTCCTATCTGGTAGGCGCTGCCGCCGCCAAGATGTCCGAGAGCGGCACCATCTGCTTCCTGGGCGGCATGGACGGCAAGGTAATCAACGACTTCCTGGTTGGCTATATCCAGGGCGCTGTAGATACAAACCCGGATATCAAAGTGGCTGTCAGCATGGTTGGAAACTATGAGGACTCCGCAAAGGGTAAGGACCTGTCCCTGGCTATGTACAACGCAGGCGCTGACATCGGCTTCAACGTAGCCGGAAACGCCGGACTGGGACTGATCGAGGCTGCTTCCGAGACCGGAAAGCTGGCTTTCGGCGTGGACTCTGACCAGGCTGCTCTGCTTCCGGATTACGCGGACAGCATTCCCACCTCTGCTCTGAAGAACGTGGGCGACGCTCTGTACCGTGCCATCAAGCTGGATATGGAAGGACAGCTGGCATACGGCACCACCGAATCTCTTGGATTTGCCGACAACGGCGTAGGCCTGGTGGAAGACGCTCACTATGAGGAGATGGTTCCGGAAGAGGTTAGAACTTATGTTGCGGATCTGCAGCAGCAGATTACAGACGGTGAGATCACCGTTTACACTGCCGGCGAGATGACCACAGATGAAATTGAAGAGCTGAAGGCGTCTGTAGCAGTTCAGTAAATCACAGAACCTGCTGTGGATGAGATGACAGCATTGTGAGAGAGGAAGGTGCTGCTGCAAATGTAGCGAGATACATTTTGCAGCGGCATTTTCTTTCATATGGCGATCATTCACAGAGAGACGTCTGTTATAAGAGAAAAAAGAAAGCAGGTGAATGGACGGATATGGCAGATCAGGTTGTACTGCAGATGCAGCATATCATGAAGATCTATTCCAACGGCGTGGTGGCGAATGAGGATGTGAGCCTGGAACTGAAAAAGGGCGAGATCCATGCGCTGCTGGGGGAAAACGGCGCCGGGAAAAGTACGCTGATGAAGGTGCTGTTTGGAATTGAGTCCCCTGACGAGGGAAAAATTATCCTGAATGGCAGCGAGGTGACCATCAAATCTCCTCAGGATGCCATCAGCAAAGGAATCGGTATGGTACATCAGCATTTCATGCTGGTTCCGTCTCTGACAGTGGCAGAGAATATTATTCTGGGCGTGGAACCGAAAAAAGGCCTGTTCATCAATATGAAGCAGGCGGTGGAGGAGGCCCGCTCCATTGCAGAGAAATATAACTTTGATATCGACGTGACCGCCAGAGTAGAGGAGATACCGGTGGGTATCAAGCAGAAGGTGGAGATCCTGAAGGCCCTGTACCGGGGCGCCGATATACTGATTCTGGACGAGCCCACAGCCGTGCTGACTCCCCAGGAGACGGACGAGCTGTTTATCCAGCTGGAAAAGCTCAAGAGCGACGGGCATACGATTATTTTTATTTCCCATAAACTGGACGAGATTAAGAAAATCTGTGACCGGGCCACCATCATGCGCAGCGGAAAGAGCATGGGAACCTATACGGTGGCGGACATCAGCACAGACGACATGTCCAGACTGATGGTGGGAAGAGAAGTCATCCTGACCTTTGAAAAGAAGCCGCAGCAGCTGCGGGATGTGATGATGCGGGTGAGAAATCTGACCGTACATAACACCCAGGGCGTGATGAAGGTGGACAACCTTTCCTTTGACCTGAAGGGAGGAGAGATACTGGGCATCGCCGGCGTGGAAGGAAACGGGCAGACGGAACTGATCGATACGCTGACCGGCATCAACAAGAGTTATGCCGGGGAGGTGGACATCAAGGGCGACAATATTAAAAAAGCCAGCATCAAGGATATCCGTGAAAAGAAGCTGGCCCATATACCGGAGGACCGGATGGCCAGCGGCTGCGCGGCAAATCTGAATATTATGGAAAATATGTTCTCCAACCAGTATACGGATCCGGCGTATTCCGGCAAGGTGATGCTCAAGACAAAGGTGATTCAGAAACGGGCGGAAGATCTGATTAAGGAATATCTGGTTAAATGCAATTCCTACAGACAGAATGTGGGAATGCTCTCCGGAGGAAATATACAGAAGGTGATCGTGGCCAGGGAATTTTCCACAGGCCCCGACATTATCATCGCCAACCAGCCCACCCGGGGCATTGACGTGGGCGCGGCAGAATTTATCCGGCGCCGGCTTCTGGAGTATCGGGATCAGGGCTGCGCCATCCTTCTGGTATCCGCGGACCTGAACGAAGTGTTCTCCCTCAGCGACCGTCTGGCTGTTATGTATAAGGGCAGATTTTCCGGCCTGTTTACTGACGTGGGCAGCGTGACGGAGGAGGAGCTGGGCCAGTATATGCTGGGTCTGAAGCATGACGATGAGTTGAGAGGTGTTATGTATGAGCAGTGAAAAAAGATTTGAAATTTTTCGTATGTTTTTTTCCATCGTAATCGCCCTCCTGGTATCGTTTATTCTGATATTCCTGGTGAGTGAACAGCCGGTGGAAGCAATCGTGGCTCTGGTAACGGGACCTTTTCAGAGCAAACGAAACCTGGCTAACGTGGTGGAAGCCATGATTCCTCTGATTTTCACAGGAACAGGCGTATGTATCATGTTTTCAGCCAACCAGATCAACCTGGCAGGCGAGGGCGGCTTCCAGCTGGGAGGCCTGGTGGCCTCTGTATGCGCCCTGCAGCTGGGGCTTCCGGCGGGACTGAGTCCTTTTACCGCGCTTCTTATGGCGGCTCTGGCCGGCGCCGTGTTTACGGCGATTCCCGCTCTCCTGAAGATCAAGACAGGCTCCTCGGAGATGGTGTCGTCCCTGATGCTGAACTACCTGTCTCTCTGGTTCTGTACCTACATTCTGATGCACTTTATTCTGGATTCTTCCGTGGGATCGGCTTCCCACAGGCTTCCCTCGGAGTCGAAGCTTGCCACTTTGATTTCCGGCACCAGAATTCACACGGGTGTTTTTATCGCCCTGGCAGTGGCGATACTGGGATATATTTTCCTGTATAAGACCAAGACGGGATATGAGCTGCGTCTGGCCGGCGAAAATGAGAAATTCGCCAAATATTCCGGCATCAGCATTGTGAAGGTGATTTTAATTTCCCAGCTGGTAGGCGGAGCCGTGGCCGGCCTGGGCGGCGGCGTGGAGATGTTAAGCCCCATTTACAGCCGGTTCTCCTGGACTTCCCAGCTCGGCTACGGGTGGGACGCCATTATCATCTGCACCCTGGCAAAGAAAAATCCGCTGAAAACGCCTCTGGCGGCGCTTTTCCTGGCTTATCTGCGCACCGGCGCTTCCATCATGGCCCGTTCCACGGACGTAACGCTGGAGATCGTGCAGATCACCCAGGGTATCATCATCCTGCTGGCAGTGGCGGAGCAGTTCCTGAGCAAGACAAAGCACAAGATGATTGCCCGGGAAGCCAAGGCATCATTAAAGGGAGAGGAGGCAGCATAATATGTGGAGTACATTATTGACACCGGACTTTTTTAATTCCATTCTGCGGGCCACTACCCCCATCCTGTTTGCCACTCTGGCATCCGGCGTAGCGGCCAAGGCGGGCATCTGCAACATGGCTCTGGAAGGTATTCTGCTGTTCACTGCTCTGTTCGGCGTAATTTTCAGCAACCTGACGGGAAGCTGGGTTCTGGGCCTTTTGCTGACGGTAATCGCGGGCGGACTGATCGGCCTGTTCCTGGCGTTCTTTATTCTGAATCTGAAGACGGATGAGATTCTGGCGGCTATCGCCATCAACCTGACAGCCAGCGGCGGCACGGTGCTTCTTCTGCTGGCGTTTTCCGGGGACAGAGGTTCCTCTACCTTCCCCAGCGTGGCGGTGCCCAGCATCGACATACCGCTGCTTGACCAGATCCCCTTTATCGGGCAGATCCTTTCCGGCAGAAATCTGCTGACGTATCTGGCCATTATCATGGTAATCGTCATGCACCTGTTTCTGTACAAGTCGCCTCTGGGTCTTCGGATCCGGGCTGTGGGAGAGAATAAAAACGCGGCGGAATCGGTGGGCATCAGTTCCCGGAAAGTACAGTATATCGCCCTGATCATGAGCGGCGCTCTGTGTGCCTTCGGCGGATACTTCCTTTCCGGAGGCTATATGAACAGCTTTACAAAAGAGATGGCAGCCGGACGAGGCTACATCGGTCTGGCAGCCAGTTCCATGGGCGCGGATACGCCTGTGGGAGGCTTCCTGGTATCCCTTCTCTTCGGCGTGGCCCAGGCAGTCAGCAACCAGATGCAGCTGACCACCATTCCGGTAGAGCTGATCCAGATGATCCCCTATGCGGTAACCCTGATCGGCCTGGCAGTGTTCAGCTATATCGTTATGAAGAGAAAGGAAAGACTCAGTGGAAAGTAAGAGAAAGATTTGGATTGACGCTGATCCGGGGATTGACGACGCGGTGGCGTTTGCCGCGGCCATTGCCAATCGGGACCGGCTGGATATTTTAGGAATCTCCACGGTGGCGGGAAATCAGACCAGCGAGAGAGTGACGGGCAATGCCCTGAAGCTGACAGTCTTTCTCGGAGCGGAAGATATTCCGGTGGTGCGGGGCGCAAGAGCCCCGCTGATCCGGGAGGTGGTTCCCGCCGGAGATATCCACGGAAAATCAGGGCTGGGATACTGTGAACTGCCGGCTGTTTCCAAAGAGCTGGCGGCAGAAAACGGGATCCTCTATATGCTGGAGCAGATCATGGGACTTCCGGAGGGGGAGAAGGTTACGCTGGTTCCCATCGGGCCCCTGACCAATATAGCCCTGCTCCTTAAAACATTTCCTGAAGTAAAGGAGAAGATAGAGGAGATCGTGCTGATGGGAGGCGCGGCAGTGGGAGGAAATGTGACCCCTACCGCCGAGTTTAATATCTGGGAGGACCCGGAGGCTGCCAGGATCGTATTTTCTTCCGGCATTTCCATTGTGATGTGCGGACTGGATGTGACCCGGAAATGTATCATGACCCGGGAGCAGATCGCCGCTCTGGCGGCGAGCAGGGGAAGCGTGCAGAACGCTTACGGGCAGATGCTTCAGTTTTATCTGGATTCCCCCTCCTACAGGGGATGCGACGGAGCCGCTGTCCATGACGCGGCCACCATTCTCTACCTTCTTCATCCGGAACTGTTTTCCGGCAGAAAGATGCAGGTGGAGATCGACTGTTCAGAGGGACTGAACAGAGGCATGACCGTCTGCGACATGCGCCGCAGCGCCATAAGCCGCCCGGGAGACGTGCTGGTACTCGACGACGTAAACCTCCCCGCATTTCAGGAAGCCATCCTGCATATCCTGGCAGGATATGATATATAAAGATAATAAAAAATGATCGAGAAATTATAAATAAAAGTCCCCGGCTATCCAGGTGTACACATGTCCGAGACAGCTGTTCTGCGGAGGGCGGATTTATCCGCCATATGCAGACAGATGTCGGAAGGACAAGGTGAACACCGGATAGCCGGGGATCTTTGTATAATTCGGAGATATTTTTTTACTCCAGCTCCAGACTCCGGAAAGCCACATCGGACAGGAGCGCCCCCTTGGTTTCCACCACCAGGGAGGATACCCGGTTTGCCATGGCAATGGCCTGGGGCAGTGTTTTTCCCATGTGCAGGCAGGCGATGATGGCGCCGATATGGGCGTCGCCGGCTCCGATGGCATCCACCTGGGCGGCGGGAATGCCGGGAACGGTTTCTTCACGGGCGCCGTCGAAATAGTAGCATCCGCTTTTTCCCAGGGTGATGATCACCGTATTTCCGGATTTCGCATAGAGGGCTCTGGCCGCTTCGGTCAGGGTCTTTTCTTTTGTATATACAAAAGCCTCCTCGTCGTTCAGATGAAGGATGGGATGCAGAGCAAACAGGCGCTGCATCAGGGCCGGCTTGATCCTGGTGAGGCGGGGCCCCGGAGCGAAAAACAGCGTAAATTCCGGATGCTCTTCCAGATAGCTGACAATATTGGGGCCGGTGGTCTCCTCAATCTCCAGCCCGCAGATGTAAACGCTGCCCACCTGGGAGGCGTCTATGGCGTCAAACCAGGACCGCTCAAACAGATACTCGGCCCCGTGATAGGACACAAAGGTCCGCTCGCCGTCTGCTTCCACGAAGCAGTAGCAGCATCCGTTGTCCCGCATGGGAGTGGGGATGGGAGAATGAATGCCCCGCTGGGCCAGACTGTTCCTCACAAAGTCGCCGTAGGCGCCGGTGCCTACCGGGAAGAAAGGAATATAGGGAACTTTGAAATGGCGGATAATATCAGAAGTATTATAGGCGCAGCCGCCCAGAGACATCTGCTGGGACAGAACGTGGACGTCCTCGCTTCTCTGGGGCAGATGATCCAGATTGATCACCACGTCCACAACGGCAGAACCGATTACCAGTATTTTTTTCATAACTAAAATCCCTCCGGAAATAATGAAACAGCAGCGGAAATTCTGTCCTGTATTCCCTGGGATCCAGGAGATACAGGACAAAATTTCGACGCGGTTCGATACAAAGAAAATTCTATCAGATCTGCCGGAAAAAGCAAGGAGAAGATGAACACAATATGAACACAATTTTTCCATTAATTTAACACAAATTTGAGCTATTTTATCCTATAGCAGGGGAAGGGGAGACTGCGGTTTGACGGCCGGCAGACCAAAACAGTCTGCTTTCCCTGAATACGAAAAAGTAAAGGAGCAGTAACATGATGGAAAATTTGCAGTTATCAACAAGGAAAAAAGTCTGGCTTGCCGCCGCGGTTCTGGCGCTGCTGATGTGGACGGTGCTCATGCCTCTTCGGGTGAATGCGGCGGAAACCGGGGAAGTGTATATGAGCACGGATTATCCGGGGATTACGGTCCGGCCGGGAGAAACTACAACCTTTGATCTGTATTTTACCAACAGCACAGGCGATGAGATGGATATGGAACTGAGTGCCTCCGATCTGCCGGAAGGGTGGAGCGGATATTTCCGGGGAAGCAGCAGTGAGGTGAGCAGCGTCCATGTCTACGGGGATCAGACGAAAGAAGAGAGCCCGTCCTTGAGCTATTCCCTGACGATTCCGGAAGAGGCAAAGGAAGGAGAGTATACCGTCAATCTGAACGCGGACGGTGGCGGTGCCAATGAAGCCACACTTCCGCTGCATATTTCCGTGGCTCTGGAAGAATCGGGAGAGGGAAACTTTACGGCGGAATATCCGGAGCAGCAGGGAGCCTCCGGCACCAGCTTCAGCTTTAATACCACGCTGGTAAACAACGGAGCCTCCGCTAAAACCTACAGCCTTTCCGCGGAAGCTCCGGAAGGCTGGATGACCACTTTTACCACTTCCAGCGACAGCACCCAGGTAGCCAGCGTGCCGGTGGATCCGGCGGGAAGCGAAGGCCTGACCGTAACGGTGACGCCTCCCGAAAACGTACAGAGCGGAGACTATACCATTAACTGTACAGCCGTATCTTCTGATGAAACATTGAAACTGGCGCTGAATGTAACGATTACCGGTACATATGAAGTGCTTCTGACCACGCCCACCGGCAACCTGAGCCTGGACGCCTACGCGGGGGAAGAGTCTCCGGTAACCTTAAGCATCCAGAACACGGGAAATGTGGACCTGACCAACCTGCAGCTGAGTTCTGCCGCCTCCACAGACTGGAACGTGCGGTTTGACGAGACCACCATCGATACCCTGGAAGCGGGAACCAGCAAGGAGATTACCGCTTATATACAGCCCAGCGAGGAAGCCATTATCGGAGACTATGTGACCGCCCTCACCATAAGCAATGAGCAGACGTCCTCGGAGATGGATCTGCGGGTTTCCGTACAGAACCATACCACCTGGGGCATCGCGGCGGTTGCGATCATTGTGGTTCTCTGTGTGGGACTGGGACTGATTATTCGTAAATACGGGAGACGGTAAGTATGACAGAACATGATATCATTATCTCCACCCAGGGGCTGACCAGAGCTTACGGCAGCAAGGTGGCGGTAAATCATCTGGACCTTTCCATCCGACGGGGAGAAGTGTTCGGACTTCTGGGCCCCAACGGGGCGGGAAAGACCACCACCATTCTGATGCTGCTGGGGCTGACAGAGCCGACGCTGGGAACCGCCCGGATCAACGGGATGGACTGTACGAGAAATTCCATCGAGGTAAAGCGCATCACCGGCTATCTGCCGGATAACGTGGGCTTTTATCCGGATATGACGGGCCGGGAGAACCTGCGCTTTACCGGAAGGCTGAACGGGCTGGATGAAAAAACGATAAAAGAAAAAACAGAAGAACTGCTGGAGAGAGTGGGGATGACCTATGCGGCGGACCAGAAAACCGGCACATACTCCAAAGGTATGCGGCAGAGACTGGGGATCGCGGATGTGCTGATGAAAGATCCCCAGGTGATTATTCTGGATGAACCGACCCTGGGACTGGACCCGGAGGGAATGCGGGATTTCCTGAAACTGATCAAAGAGCTTTCCGTGGAGGACGGCAGGACCGTGCTGGTTTCCTCCCATCAGCTCTACCAGATACAGCAGATCTGCGACCGGGTAGGCATATTCGTAGCCGGCAGTCTGATTGCCTGCGGCCGGATTGAAGAACTGGGCCGCCAGATCGCCAGGGAGGGCCATTTTACCCTGGAGATAGGAGCCAGGCCGCTGGACGACAGGCTGTTAGCTTTCCTCCGTTCTCTGGAGGGACTGAAAGACATTGAAAAAGAAGGAGACAGGCTGGTGATCCAGTCTTCCCGGGATCTGCGGGAGGACATTTCCCGTTTCCTGGTTTCCCATGACTACGCGCTGCTCCATCTGCGCCAGAAGGGGGGAGATCTGGACGAAATTTACAGATGTTATTTTGAAAAAGCAGAACAGGATGGTGAGAAACATGACAAAAACAGAAACGGCAGGCGTATCTTTGCCAAAAAGCGGAACGGAGCGTAGAAAGGTGCGCAACCACAGCCTGGCTGCTTTGTACCGGAAGGAAATGACGGATCATATAACCAGCAAACGGTTTGTCATTATCATGATTCTGGTCCTGGCCACCACCATAGCCAGCATTTACGGCACCGTGACCGGGATAGCCGACGCGCTGGAGAGCGACGGAAACTTTATTTTCCTGAAGTTTTACACGACCAGCGGCAGCTCCATTCCTTCCTATGCGTCCTTTATCGCCCTGATCGGTCCGTTTATCGGCCTGATGCTGGGGTTTGACGCCATCAACAGCGAGCGCAGCAGCGGCACGTTAAACCGGCTGATTGCCCAGCCTATTTACCGGGATTCGGTGATTATCGGGAAATTCCTGGCGGGAGCCGCCCTGATTTCCATCATGGTGATTTCCACCGGCGTGCTGATCGGGGCTGTGGGCTTCCTTAAAATCGGAATTCTGCCCTCCGGGGAGGAGCTGGTGCGGGTGGCGGTGTACCTGCTGTATACCATTGTGTATATCTGCTTCTGGCTTTCCATCTCCATGCTGTTTTCCGTGGTGTGCAGACATTCGGCCACTTCGGCGCTGGCGTCTATCGCGCTGTGGATTTTCTTCGCTATTTTTATGAGCCTTCTGGCCAGCATCATTGCCAATGGACTTTATCCTGTGGACAATGATTACAACGCCCTTTACAACTCGCTGAGCAATTACAACTGTGAGCTGTACCTGAACCGTGTTTCCCCTTACTATCTGTATTCGGAGGCGGTGAGCACCATTCTGAACCCGGGGGTACGGGCGGTGAACGCGGTGACGGTTTCCCAGCTGGTGGGCGCCATCGACGGCTATCTCCCTCTGGGGCAGAGCCTGCTTCTGGTATGGCCCCATCTGGTGGGACTGCTGGCCCTGACGCTGGCGGCCTTTGCCATCTCCTATGTGAAATTTATGAGACAGGAGATCAGGGGAAACTAAAATTGATAATTCCTGCAACCTGTGGTATAGTTTTGGAAAAAGCAATATGGATGCGGGAAGAGGGAGCGTATGGCAGGATCAAAGTGTGAATACTGCGCCAACTATGTGTTTGACGAGGAAGAAGAGTACTATGTGTGCGACATCAATCTGGACGAGGACGAGATGGTGCGGTTTATGACGGACAGCTATTACGACTGTCCCTACTTCCGCAATGGGGACGAGTACCGGGTGGTGCGTCACCAGATGTAGCCGGATGGCTGATGGAAAACGGAAAGGGAGAAGGCTGAAATGAAAAGGATACTGATTGTGGTGGATATGCAGAACGACTTTGTGGACGGTGCCCTGGGAACGCCGGAGGCCGTAAAGATTGTGGAGCCTGTGGTCCAAAAAATCCGATCCTGGGAAAAAGGCTGCGTGTACGCCACCAGAGATACCCACGGAGAGAATTATCTGGAAACCAGCGAGGGAAAACATCTTCCTGTGGTTCACTGCGTAAAGGGAACCGCAGGATGGGAACTGAATGAGACGGTGGCCGCGGCGCTGGGAGACGCTCCGGTGATTGACAAGCCCACCTTCGGTTCCCTGGAGCTGGTGGAGCGGATAAAACGGGAGCAGGAAAAGGAAGAAATCGAGATCGAACTGGTGGGATTATGCACAGACATCTGCGTGGTGTCCAATGCCCTGCTGCTGAAGGCGGCCCTTCCCGAGACGGAGATCTTTGTGGACGGCGCCTGCTGCGCGGGAGTTACGCCGGAAAGCCACCGGGCCGCCCTGACCACTATGAAGATGTGTCAGATTCAGATCCGGGAGTAGGGCCGGATTCGGACTGCAGGCTTTTTCGGTACTCTTTCGGCGTACATCCCATGGTTTTCTGGAAGAGTTTCCCGAAATAACTGCCGGAACTGAAGCCGCACTGCTCGCTGATGGAGAGGATGGTCCGGCCGGTCTGGGAGAGAAGGCGGGCGGCCATGCGGACTCTGTAATCATTCAGATAATTCATGGGAGAAATTTTGATACACCGCTGGAAACAGCGGCTGCATTCCCTGGGGCTGATACCCGCTGAAGCGGCGATCTGCTCCAGGGTAATTTTTTCTCCGTAGCAGGTGTGGATAAACTGCATCATGGTTTTAAGCCGTTCCATATCCGCGCTGGCTTTCCAGGTGTTTTTCTGCAGCAGAGGCGCCGCTTCCTCCAGAAACAGGCACCAGAAGCGGCCAAGAAGCGCGCGCAGCTCAAATTCATAACCGGCAGGCTCCAGCCGGTTCAGCTCGATCATATCCAGAAGCAGTTTGATCATGGAGATACGCCGGTGCGTGTCGGGACGCAGAACCAAACAATCCAGTTCCTGACACTGAAGAACCGGAAACAGATATTTTTGTTCCAGCAGACCGCCCTGTATGCCGGAAAGAAAGTCCACGTTAAAAAGATGGGCGTATTCTATGCAGCCTTCCTTTTTATCCCATGACTGAAGCTGGTGCATAATGCCGGAATTGACAAAGACGGCGTCCCCCTTTTTCAGCTTATGGGAGTGAACGGGAGTCTGCAGAAGCAGTTCTCCCTCCGCCACATAATCCAGCTCAAAGGATGGATGCCAGTGCCAGGGCACGCTTTTTTCAATGTAGACATCCATGGAGGCACGGATGCAGGCTAAAGGAAAGGCGGAAAAATTTTCAGGAAGAATTTCTTCCTGATTCAGACCGGACTGAAAACAGGTTTCAAGAATCATAAGAGCTCCTTTCTGCTGGGATGCACATGAAAAGTTCACTTTTTTGGCCGAATATTACCAGTCTATTTTTTGTAAAAAGGCAGAACAGTCCTATTTCATTTCTATTATAAGAAAATTCCCTCTTTCAAACAAGTCTGAATTTTACCTTTTTCTGGCTTAAAAAATCTTTAAAGACCGATATATACCGGATATAATAGCAGTATCAGGACAGAGTAAACCGACTGGATAAAAAGGAGGCGGATTTTATGAAGATTTTGAGCGTAAAAGACAGCAAACGTTTTTTTAAGCATCTTGCGGAATGCACTGGTTTTGTGGAAGCGGTTAATGAAGATGGAAATCATCTGACCCTTACGTCGGGAAAAGAAAAACCGGATGAGGTTCCCATGACCTATATGGACGGCGAGATCCGGAATATGGAACTGGTTTTTGAAAAAAAGGAAGACTGCCGCAGGATGTACGCTTATCTGGTAGGTATGTAAAAGCTTCCCTCACATTTTACTGATGTGCGATAAAGAAGCAATAGAAGTGTAAAAAATTTTGCCGTTCCTATCCGGCA
>DSTFC04002__coassemble_580_pt1 | contig 65343 bp, 52 predicted proteins | sample DSTFC04002__metabat2_high_PE_043 | metagenome-assembled genome bin DSTFC04002 | reverse complement strand
AAAAGGGAGAATGGCATTCGTTACTGGATCAGTACGGGATGATCATTGTGGATGAATGCCATCACGCAGCTTCAGATACGATTGCGGAAGTATTACAAAAAGTACCGGCTAAATATGTATATGGCGTTACGGCAACACCTAAGCGGGCAGATGGTCTGGAAAAAGTTAATTATATGCTGCTAGGACCGATTCGATATAGCTATTCTTCAAAAGAAAAGGTAAAAGCACAGGGAATCCCGCATCTGGTGTATCCGCGGTTTACAAGAACAGTGCTGCCAAGAGGTGTTATAATAGGAAAGATGCATCCGAATGAGGCGTATGAAATTCTCAGGCAGAATGAAGTCAGAGATGAACAAATTCTTTCGGATGTAAAAGAATGCATAGCAGCAGGAAGAACTCCGGTGATACTTTCTAAATATAAAGATCATTCAGAAAGATTATACGAACGAATAAAAGATTGTGCAGATAAAGTATTCCTGATGACAGGAAATAATTCGAAGAAAGAGCACAGAAAGATACGGGAGCAATTGCGTGAGACTGCACCTGAAGAAACATTGGCTCTTGTAGCTACAGGCAGCCTGATCGGTGAAGGGTTTGACTTTCCCCGCCTGGATACACTGATCATGGCAACACCGGTTTCGTTCCGAAGTGTTGTAGAGCAGTATGCCGGACGGCTGAATCGGGACTATGCAGGGAAGACGGACGTGATTGTTTTTGACTACGTCGACAGTCATATTCCGATGTTTGAAAAAATGTATGCTAAAAGATTGAAAGCATACCGACAGATCGGATATGAGATCTGCAGCGGGCTGCATAGCGAAAAACAGAAAACCAATGCAATTTTTGACGGCGAAAATTACCGGCAAGTATTTAAAAAGGATCTGCTTGAGGCTGAACAGAGAATTATAATATCCAGTAGTATTATCAGTTCCCAAAAGGTTTATGATCTTATAGCTATGTTAAAGAACAAGCAGGCAGCCGGATGATTATGGCTTTGGTGATGCGGCATTCTGGATGCAGTTACATGAAGATATGCGCCAGGCGGGATTTTTTGTTAAATCAGCAGAAGACTCTTGCGAAAATTTTGCAGTTATAGATCAGGAAATTGTCTGGTACGGCAATATCCATTTGCTGGGTAAAGAAAAGATCGAAGACAGTATTATGCGGGTTAAAGATAAAAAAATAGCTGCTGAGTTAATGGAACTGGCATTTAAGTGATAAATAAAAGAGAGGTGTCAATCATGCGTCTGATTTGACGATTTTTCGACACCCTCTATATTTAAAAAGCACTGTTCTACTCTTTTCTAAGCAACCAGTCAGATAAATTTTTGACCTGGATGCCATTATAGTTGCCAACAGTGAAACGGTCTCCGGTCAAAACAATTTTTTCATAGTTGTCGCGGATATTTGTCAGTGGCTTCAGCTCACGGTCAAAGGTTTCCTGTGCTGTTATATCTGCTGTGACCTGAAAGTAGGTATAGGCTCCCTGTTTTTCAGCAACGAAGTCTACCTCTGTATTGCCAACCTTCCCAATCATGACACGGTATCCGCGGCGAAGAAGCTCAAAATAGACGATGTTCTCCAGAGAGAATCCTAAATCGTAGCTGCTTCGTGGAAGGATATGGTTCCGTAAACCGAGATCCACAATATACAGCTTTCGATTAGCTTTCAGAAGTTGTTTTCCAACGATATCAAACCGTTCTGCCGGATAGAAGATAAAGGATTCGGTGAGGGCTTCGACATAATCACTCACAGTATTAGGTGAGATTTTCCTACCATTTGAGGTCAGATAATCCGTGATGCTCCGAACGGACACTGGATTTCCGACAACACTGGACAGATATTTCGCTATGGTCTTAAGCAGAAGGATATCCGTGATTTTCCTTTTATCCGGATCACTTTCTTTTCTTGCTTGCCGGTCTTCGATATCTTTTACAATCACTGTGTTGTAGATACCCTCTAAGTAGGTTTCAATCTTTTCCTGAGTACGGTTCATGACAGCGATATACGGAAGACCTCCGATACGTATATATTCTGCAAGACCCCGATCCTGATCCATGCCGCTAATCTCCAGAAATTCCTTAAAGGAAAGAGGAAGCATCTTAATTTCAACATAGCGGCCGGTCAATAGCGTAGCAAGGTCTCCGGAAAGCATATAGGCATTGGAACCGGTAATGCAGATGTCCACATCCGGCTTGACATACAGGCTGTCTATGACCTTCTCAAAGGAGGAAACTTTCTGAATTTCATCCAGGAAGATGTAAGTCCTTCTTCCGGCACAAAGACGATCCTTGAGGTAGGCATAGAGCTTTCGATAGTCCTGCAGCTCTTCATATTCCAGCTCCTCAAAATTGATGGAGACAATCTGCTCATCAGAAATACCGTTTGCTCTCAGCCATGCCTGATACTGCAAAAGCAAGGTGGACTTTCCACAGCGACGGATACCGGTGACAACTTTGATGATCTGTTCATCCTTCCATTGAATCAAACGATCCAGATATTCTTTTCTTTCAATCAATATGCTCACCTCCATCAAATAGTATTCCAATATTAGCACAAAATATGCAATAAGTCAATTTTTGTTCCGAAATCGGAATATAAATAAGAATAGTGACAATAGTATTCCAAAATCGGAGCAAAAAACAGCATACCATTGATGAGAACCCTGCCAAGAGGATATCTGCTAAGGGAGGTGTTCAGGATAGAGATCAGATATAGTTTATAAGATTGATGTTATAAATTTGATTAAAAACAGGGTTTATGGTATGCTTTTATGAAGTATGAGATCAAACGCTTTGCCATTAAAGGTAAAGAGTATCTGCGCACGTTGGAAAAGTATTATAAAGTAGAGGAGGTATAAGATGAAACTGTATGTATTGGATTTGGGGAAGATTATTATGCGGGGGGAGAACCCGGTGATCAGTGCGGACCATGACGGAGGAGAGGAGCCGGCTATTCCGATTCACGCTTTTCTGCTGGATACGCCGGCAGGAAAAATTCTGTTTGATACCGGCTGCCATCCCCAGGCTATGGAGGGGGCCTGGCCTGCGCAGATGTGTACCAATCCCTATGTGCCGGGAGAAGGGGGAAAACTGCTGGAACGGCTGGAGCAGATCGGGGTGAAGCCGGAAGATATTTCCATTGTGGTAGCTTCCCATCTGCATCTGGATCATGCAGGGGGTATTTATCTGTTCCCGAAGGCAAAGGTTTACGTGCAGCAGCAGGAGCTGGACCGGGTGCTTCATGACGCGGCTGCCGGCACGCTGGAAGTATTCTGTGTTCCCTGTGATGTGGAAAACTGGGAGAAAACCGGGGTTAAATGGGAGCGGGTTCCGTCCGATGTCCGTGAAATCCAGCTGTGTCCCGGAGTTTCCATTTTGAACTTCGGTCCCGGTCATTCCTATGGTATGCTGGGCATGTATGTGGAACTTAAGAATGAAAGATTTCTGCTGGCTTCAGACGCGGTTTACAGCCGGGAGTATTACGGGCCGCCGGCAAAACTTTCCGGGGCGGTTTACGATAAAGAGGGGTATTTTTCTGCCATAGAATATATCAGAGAATATGCCCAAAGGCGGCAGGCAGAGGTACTGTTCGGCCATGATATGGAGCAGTTTAAAGGCCTGAAAAAAAGTGACAGGGGCTTCTATGAATAATGGAGGCGTACACAGTGAAACGGGTTGCATATTGACAGTAAAATAAGACTCAAATACAATATAATCAGACATTTTAAGAAAGGAAGTGATCGGATGGAACGGAAATATCCACATCTTTGCAGTCCTATTACCATCGGAAGAGTACGGTTTCGCAACCGTATGTTTTCCGCACCCATGGGAGGCACCGATATTACCAATGACGGCTGCATCGGACCGAAATCAACGGCCTTCTATGAACTGAGAGGCAAGGGAGGAGCCGGAGCGGTTACGGTCAGTGAATGTATGGTACATCCTAAAACAGACGGCTCCCATGCCTATCATCTGGATACCAAAATTTTGAATTCTCTGGCAGCGGCTACCTACACAGCGGATGCCATTCGCAGGCACGGCGCGATCCCCAGTCTGGAGCTGTCCCATTCCGGTATGTATGCCGGAACCTATATGACGGACAAGACCAGAAAGCATGAGATGAATCAGTGGGGCCCCAGTGATACGGTCCGCCCGGACGGAGTGCCGGTAAAGGCCCTGACAAAAGAACTGATACAGGAAATTGTGGAGGCATATGGAACAGTGGCCGGGCTGGCCAAGAGAGCCGGATTTGAGATGCTGATGATTCACGGCGGACACGGCTGGCTGCTGAATCAGTTCCTTTCTCCCTATTTTAACAAGAGAACAGACGAATACGGCGGCTCTCTGGAAAACCGGTGCAGACTGGCCATTGAGGTGCTGAAGTCTGTGCGGGCCGCAGTAGGCCCCGGTTTCCCCATAGAGTTTCGCATGAGCGGCTCCGAGCTTTTCGAGGGCGGCTACGATCTGGAGGAAGGCTGCCGGATTGCCGAAATGCTGGAGCCCTATATCGATCTGCTGCATGTTTCCGCAGGAACCTATCAGAGAGGATTTGGAAACACACATCCCTCCATGTTCAAAGAACACGGCTGCAATGTATACCTGGCAGCGGAAATTAAAAAGCATGTGAAGGTTCCGGTAGCCACGCTGGGCGGTTTGAATGATCCGGCTCAGATGGAGCAGATTATCGCGGAAGGAAAAGCGGATGTAATTTATATGGCCAGAGCCCTGCTGGCAGATCCCTTCCTGCCCCGGAAAGTAATGGCCAATAAGGATGATGAGATTGTCAGATGCCTGCGCTGCTTTACCTGTATGGCGGAGCGGGCGGCTACTTCTACCAGACGCTGCACCGTTAATCCGCTGATCGGCCGGGAACTGGAGGGCGATGAGATTGGAAAGGCTCCCGTACCCCGCAAGGTTGTGGTGGTGGGAGGCGGCCCCGGCGGATTGAAAGCGGCCGAGACAGCGGCTCTGCGGGGCCATCAGGTAATTCTGATGGAAAAAGAAGGAGAGCTGGGAGGCATTTTAAAGAGTGAACAGGCCATACCTTTCAAATATGAGATGTATCAGCTGTCCCGGACTTTTGCGGATCAGTGCCGCAGGGCCGGCGTGGAGATCCGCCTGAACACGGAGGCCACAAAGGAAGCGGTGGAAAAAGAAAATCCGGATGCTCTCATCATTGCGGCCGGTTCTCAGCCCCTGGTTCCGCCTATCGAGGGAATCCATGGGGATAACGTGGTGATTGTGAACCAGTATTATCTGGAAAAGGATAAAGTACAGGATGAAGTAGTGGTGCTGGGCGGCGGGCTGGCCGGCTGCGAGGCCTCCATTCATCTCGCCAGAGAGGGAAAGAAGGTCACTGTGGTGGAGATGCGGGACGAGCTTGCACCGGATGCCAACGTGCGTCACCGTCCTCTTCTGCTCCAGGAGATGGAAAGCCTGGAAAACCTTAAGATCCGTACCGGCCTGCGGGGCGTGCGGATTACCGATGCCGGGATCGTCTGTCAGGATAAGGAAGGACAGGAAGTCACAGTACCTGGCAAAACCGTGATCTGCGCCCTGGGTCAGAGAGCCAGAACAGATGTGGTGGAAGCGCTGCAGGACTGCGCCCCCTATGTGTGCGTGATCGGTGACTGCGCCAAGGTGGGAACCATTACTAATGCGGTATACCAGGGGTATCACGCGGCGCTGGATATCCGATAAACCTGAGAAAAGTAAGAGAGGCTGCTTCCTGATCGGAGTAGCCTTTTTGCGCTGCTTTTCTGTGAACGGAAGATTTATGAATATATCAGGTAAGAGTATGGCATCCTACTGACAGACGATGAAATATTCCAGGAGGGAAAACGTATGAACTATCAGGAACTCGGCGACAAAATTCTGGCGCTGGTGGGCGGCAGGGAAAATGTAACCGGGCTGACCCACTGCGCCACCAGGCTTCGTTTTAACCTGAAGGACGAGGGAAAAGCGCAGACCGAAGCGCTGAAAAAGACGCCCGGCGTTCTGGGCGTAGTAGTCAGCGGCGGCCAGTACCAGATCGTCATCGGAAATGACGTGAACCATGTGTACAGACCCATTGCGGAGAAATGCAGCCTGACGCAGGACGGAGGCGGGGACCGGCAGAAGGGAGAAAAGAAGGGCATCGGCGCCCGCCTGATAGATACCATCACCGGCATCTTCACACCGGTTCTGCCTGCCATTACGGCTGCCGGTATGCTGAAGGCGGTTCTGTCCCTGCTGGTGGCTTTCAAATTGGTGGACACGGCGGCCAGTACCTATCAGGTCATCAACTTTATGGCAGACGCGGCGTTCTATTTTCTGCCTGTTCTGCTGGCTAATTCGGCGGCCAAGAAATTCGGCTGCAATCCCTATCTGGCCATGATGCTGGGCGGTATGATGCTGCATCCCAATTTTATCAATATGGTAACGGCTTCCAAGGAGAGCGGGGAGGCGATCCGGCTGTTTTTCATTCCGATTTATAATGCCAGCTACTCCTCATCCGTTATCCCCATTATTCTGTCCGTGTGGTTTATGTCTCTGGTGGAGCCCCTGGCAGACCGGATTTCGCCAAAACCCATCAAGTTTTTTACCAAGCCGCTGCTTACGGCTCTGGTGGCCGGCGCCGCGGGCCTGGCTGTTCTGGGACCAGTGGGATATGTGATTGCGAACTGGATTGCCGCCGGCGTGACCGGGCTGAATACTTACGTAAGCTGGCTGGTTCCCATGATCCTGGGAGGCGTGTTCCCGCTGCTGGTTATGACGGGAACCCACTACGGCATTATTCCTATCGGCATCAACAATCGTATGACCACAGGCTTTGATACCATCGTATATCCCGCGAACCTGGCCTCCAATATCGCCCAGGGCGCGGCGGCCTTCGCGGTAGCTGTCAGGACCAGAAAGGCGGAGATCCGCCAGGTGGCTTCCTCCGCCGGCATTACCGCTGTCTGCGGCATTACGGAGCCGGCACTTTACGGCATCAACATGCGCTTTAAGACGCCCCTGATTTCCGCCTGCATCGGCGGCGCAGCGGGCGGGCTGTTCATGGGACTGTTTACGGTGAAAAATTACGGAGGCGGTTCGCCGGGGCTGATGACGCTGCCGGGCTATATCGGCGGAGATACCCTGCGGGATCTGATGCTGGCCTGTATCGGCGCGGCCATCGCGTTTGTGATTACATTCGCAGTTACTTTTGTGCTTTATAGAGACGAGAAGGAAGAGGCGCGCGTTCCGGCTGCTGCCGAGACGGACGCTTCTGAGCAGATCTTACCGGTATGGGAGGACCAGGCAGCTTCCAGGAACGGCATGACCGTCTGCGCTCCCGTAAAGGGACGTCTGGTGCCTCTTTCGAAAGTGAACGACCCCACTTTTGCGGAGGAAATTCTGGGAAAAGGGGCGGCCATTATTCCGGAAGAGGGAAATTATGTTTCGCCTGTAAAGGGAAGGGTGATAACGGTATTTGAGACAAAGCACGCCATTGGAATCGCGGCGGATACGGGAGCGGAGATACTGCTTCATGTGGGCCTGAATACGGTAAATCTGCAGGGCCGGCATTTCGAAGCCCTGGTAAAAGACGGAGATGCCGTTGAAGTGGGAACGCCCATTCTGAAGGTAGATCTGAAGGCTTTGCGGGAGGCCGGTTATGATACCATAACGCCGGTGCTTGTGACCAACTCCATGGATTATGCCGAGGTGACAGCCATGGAAGAGAAAGAGGTGGCTTCCGGAGAAACCATCATAAAAATCATCTGAAAATCAGAAAAGAGGAACAGAAATGCCATTGCGTAAAGATTTTCTCTGGGGCGGCGCCACCGCTGCCAACCAGTGCGAAGGAGCGTACCGCGAGGGCGGGCGGGGACTGGCAAATGTGGATGTAATTCCCCACGGACCGGAAAGGCGCAGCGTGATGCTGGGCGAAAAAAAGATGGATGAGATCCGGGAGGGGTATTACTACCCCGCCCTGGTGGGGATTGATTTCTATCATCATTTTCGGGAGGATATTGCCCTGCTGGGAGAAATGGGATTTAAGACCTTCCGTATGAGTATCGGCTGGTCCAGGATTTTTCCCCGTGGAGATGAGGAGGAACCCAATGAGGAGGGGCTGGCCTTCTACGAAGAAGTATTCCGGGAGTGCCGGAAATACGGAATAGAGCCGCTGGTGACCATCACCCATTTTGACTGTCCCATGTATCTGATCAAAACCTATGGAGGGTGGAAAGACCGACGCCTGATTGACCTGTACAAAAAGCTGGTGACCACCCTGTTTACCCGGTATAAAGGGCTGGTAAAATACTGGATTACGTTCAATGAAATCAATATGATTCTTCACCTGCCCTTTATGGGGGCGGGACTTCAGTTTGAAGAAGGAGAGGACCAGACCTGGGCCAAATACCTCAGCGCCCATCATGAGCTGGTGGCCAGCGCCTGGGCCGTAAAGATCGCCCATGAGATCGACCCGGAAAATAAGGTGGGCTGCATGATGGCCGCCGGGGACTACTATCCCTACTGCTGCATGCCCCAGGATGTGTGGGCCGCTATGGAAAAAAACCGGGAGAACCTGATGTTCATCGACGTGCAGGCCCGGGGAGCCTATCCCGCTTACGCCCGGAAATTCTTTGAAAAAAAGGGAATTGTCCTGGATAGGACCAAAGAAGATGAGACGCTTCTTCGGGAAAATACGGTGGATTTTATCAGCTTCAGCTATTATTCTTCCCGCTGCATGACCACCCGGGAACATGTGGGAGAAACCATTGGAAACGCTTTTAAGGGGACAAAGAATCCCTATCTGCAGTCCTCCCAGTGGGGGTGGCAGATCGACCCACTGGGGCTGCGCATTACCATGAACACGCTGTATGACAGGTATCAGAAGCCTCTGTTTATTGTGGAGAACGGACTGGGAGCCAGAGATGAACTGCAGCCGGATGGCCGGGGCTCCTACACGGTAGAGGATGATTACCGGATTGCCTACCTGAGAGCCCACATTCAGGCTTTCAAGGCGGCGGTGGAGGAGGACGGAGTGGAGCTGCTGGGCTATACGCCCTGGGGCTGCATCGATCTGGTCAGCGCCTCCACCGGGGAGATGAGCAAGCGGTACGGCTTTATCTATGTGGACCGGAGAGACGACGGCACCGGAAGCCTTGCCCGCTACCGGAAAAAGAGCTTTTACTGGTACCAGCAGGTGATTCGCTCAAACGGGGAAAACCTTGGTTGACAAAGGCGGGGATTCTGCGATAAACTTAGAATTAAGTTGTCGCGGTAAAGAAGTAAAGTGATACAGGAGGTGTATGGCTTTCTTGGCCATACGCCTTTTCTGTTTCATAAGAAAGGCCGCGGCCCAATACGCAGGGAGGAGAAGAGTATGTTTGAAACCATTAATTCCATCGTCCAGTCTGTGGACAATTTTGTCTGGGGATGGGGCATGATTCTGCTGCTTCTGGGCACCCATATTTTCATGACCATCCGCACCAGAGGCATTCAGCGGAAGGTATTCACGGGCATTAAGCTTTCCGTGACAAAAGATCCGGACGCGGAAGGGGAGGTATCCCAGTTTGGAGCCCTGACCACCGCGCTGGCAGCGACTATCGGTACGGGAAATATTATCGGCGTGGGAACCGCCATCGCCCTGGGAGGACCGGGAGCGGTGCTCTGGTGCTGGCTTACGGGCGTGTTCGGCATTGCCACAAAATACAGCGAGGCCCTGATTTCCGTAAAATACCGGGTGAAAACCAGGGACGGCCGGATGCTGGGAGGCGCTATGTACGCCCTGGAACGGGGACTGCATATGAAATGGCTGGGCATCCTGTTTGCGGTGTTCGGCGGCGTGGCGTCCTTCGGCATCGGCTGCGCCACCCAGGTCAACGCCATCGCTTCCGTCTGTAAGGAAAATCTGGGGATCCCGCCTGCAGTGGTAGGCGTTGTGGTGGCTGTGCTGGTGGCCCTGGTTATTTTCGGAGGTCTGAAATCCATCTCCAGCGTATGCGAAAAGCTGGTTCCCTTTATGGCCATCTTTTATGTGCTGGGCTGCCTGATTATCCTGATTATTAATTATGATTATCTGATCCCGGCCCTTCAGACCATTGTGACCCTGGCTTTCAAGCCGGGAGCGGCAGCAGGAGGCCTGGTGGGAGGCGGCATTATGCAGGCCCTTCATTATGGAGTTGCCAGAGGACTGTTTTCCAATGAGTCCGGTATGGGTTCCGCCCCCATCGCGGCAGCGGCGGCTCAGACCAGAAATCCGGTGCGGCAGGCTCTGGTATCCAGTACGGGAACCTTCTGGGATACCGTGGTGGTATGCGCCATGACCGGACTGGTGCTGGTGACCAGCATCATGAAGAATCCCGCCATCGACATGGGAAATATTACGGACGGCGGTATTCTCACCAGCCTGGCTTTTGACCAGATTCCGGTAATCGGACCGGTGATCCTGGTGCTGGGCATCATTACTTTTGCCTTCTCCACTGTGCTGGGATGGGCCTATTACGGAGAACGCTGCATTGAGTACTTTGCCGGCAAAAAGATTATGATTCCCTACCGGATTCTCTACATTGCGGTGGCGGTGATCGCTCCGGTGGTATCTCTGAACCTGATCTGGCTGATTGCGGATATTCTGAACGCGCTGATGGCCATTCCCAACCTGATTGCGGTGCTGCTTCTCTCACCGCTGATCGTGTCAGAGACAAAGAAGTATATCAATGATCTGGATAAGAAGGATCCGGAACCGGTACCCTATGAGGACGAAAAATAATGGAGAGTGGCAGAAGATGCCGGGATTGGGAACTATCATAAATGCCGGCGCCATTGTGGCAGCCGGAATACTGGGGCTTCTTTTTGGCCGTTTCCTGACAGACCGGTGCCAGGAAACCGTGAAAGTATCCTGCGGCGTGTGCGTACTGTTTATCGGTATCGCCGGAGCCATGGAGGGAATGCTGAGTATTGAACAGGAGGGACTTGCCAGCGGCAGGTCCCTCCTTGTGACAGGAAGCATCTGCCTGGGAGCCCTGATCGGGGAACTGATTAACATGGAAGGGCTCTTTGAACGGTTCGGGACATGGCTGAAAATCAGAACCGGAAACAGCCGGGACAAACAGTTTGTGGAAGGCTTTGTGAACGCTTCCCTTACCGTATGCGTAGGCGCCATGGCTGTGGTGGGGTCCATTCAGGACGGCCTGCTGGGAGATCCCTCCATTCTGGTGACAAAGGCAGTGCTGGATTTTGTGATTATCGTGATTCTGACCTGCTCCCAGGGAAAGGGATGTATTTTTTCCGCCATACCGGTGGCAGCGGTGCAGGGTCTGATCACGCTGCTGGCGGGCTTTATCCGGCCCATCATGACAGAAGCGGCCCTGGAAAATCTGTCGATGACAGGATCTGTTCTGATCTTCTGTGTGGGACTGAACCTGGTCTGGGGCAGAAAGATAAGAGTGGCAAACCTGCTGCCCTCCCTGGTGCTGGCAGTGGCATTTGCTTTCATACCCTGCTGAAAAGCGCTGGTTCGTTCGTTTCGCGGCAGCGAAGAACGGCTTGACAACCTATACCCCCTACCCTATAATATACATATACCCCTACGGGTATATGGCAAAAAGAAACAGCGGGAGACGAGGGAGGAAGGTTGGAAATGAAAGGAATCATGGAAAAGGCACAGGCGCTTCTTGAACTGGGAGGGATAAAGAGGGACATTGTATTTCTGGTAATTTCCGGTCTTGCCCTGCTGGTCAGTATTTTTGACCTGCTGCCCCTGCCTTTTGACGCGGCATGGGCAGCCATTATACTCTGCGGACTGCCGATTATCGGGGAAGCCGTCATCGGACTGGTGACGGCCTTTGATATTAAGGCGGATGTACTGGTGTCCATGGCGCTGATTGCCTCCGTACTGATCGGAGAGGATTTTGCCGCGGGGGAAGTGGCCTTTATTATGCAGCTGGGCTCTCTGCTGGAAGAACTGACGGTATCCAGGGCCAGAGCGGGCATTGAGAAGCTGGTGCATCTGACGCCCCGGACAGCCAGAGTGGCTGCGGAGGGAGAAGAGGAGCGGATCATTCCCGCAGAAGAAGTGCAGGTAGGAGATGTGCTGCGGGTGCTTCCCGGGGAGACCGTGCCGGTGGACGGAGTGATCTTATCCGGCCGGACTTCCATCAATCAGGCGGTGATGACCGGCGAATCCCTGCCGGTGGACAAAGAGGCGGGAGATGAGGTTTCCAGCGGTACGGTGAACCAGTTCGGCGCGTTTGAGATGAAAGCTTCCAGAGTGGGGGAGGACAGCTCCATCCAGCGGATGATCCGGCTGGTGCAGTCCGCGGACGCCGGAAAAGCCAAAATCGTAGGGCTGGCGGACCGGTGGGCTACCTGGATTGTAGTGACCGCCCTGACGGCCGCGGTTTTGACCTGGGCCATCAGCGGGCAGATTATCCGGGCCGTCACGATCCTGGTTGTATTCTGCCCCTGCGCCCTGGTGCTGGCAACGCCCACAGCCATTATGGCGGCTATCGGCAATGCCACAAAACACGGTTTTCTGGTGCGGGAGGGGGACGCCCTGGAGCGGCTGGCCCGGGTGTCGGTCATAACCTTTGATAAAACCGGAACCCTGACCTGCGGAACCCCCAAAGTGATAAAAGTGCGCAGCCTGCGGCAGAACCTGAAGGAAGAGGAGCTGTACGGACTGACGGCCTCAGCGGAGCAGTTTTCAGAACATCCCCTGGGAAAAGCCGTCGCGGCCAGCGCCCGGCGGGAAAAAATACCCCTTTTTCCGGCGGAGCATTTTCAGATGATACCGGGCGGCGGCGTATCCGCCGATGTAAACGGCAGACATGTGGCGGCGGGAAACCTGAAGCTGATGGCTGCAGAAGGGATCATACCGGACGAGGAAGTGAAGAAGGATACGGAAGTATGGCTGGGGCAGGGATGTACGGTGATTTATACGGCGTTTGATAAAACACTGGCCGGCTATATGGTTCTGTCCGATACGATCCGGGAGGAGAGCGCCGGGATGGTGGACGCCCTGAACCGACTGGGCGTTGCGCCGGTTCTGCTCACCGGGGATCATGAGAACGCGGCCCGCGCCATCGCAGAGACGCTGCACATCCGGGAGATTCACGGAGAATGCCTGCCGGAGGACAAACTGGATTATATCGGGGAGTACCAGAAAAACGGGAAGGACGTATGTATGATCGGGGACGGCATCAACGACGCGCCGGCTCTTAAGAAAGCAAACGTGGGAATCGCCATGGGAGGCACGGGCAGCGACATTGCCATTGACGCGGCAGATATCGCCCTGGTGGACGACGAGGTGAAGGAGCTGCCCCACCTGTTTGCCCTGTCCAGACGGATGATGCTTACCATCCGGTGCAACCTGGCTTTTTCCATGGGCCTGAATTTCCTGGCAATTACTCTGGCTGTCACAGGAATCCTGAATCCGGTGGTGGGGGCTCTGGTGCACAACGCCGGTTCTGTGGCGGTGATTATCAATTCGGCCCTTCTGCTGGGGTGGAAACGGAGACACTCCTTTTAGCCAGATGCCGGTCAATCAGCAGCAGAAATACCGCGGAAGTTATGACGGAACTGATACCGTCTGCCAGGGGCTCCCCGTAGAAGGCGGAGGCGGCTCCGAAAAACAGAGGCAGCAGTATGGTTCCGGCCACGTACATGGATTTTCGCAGGACGGAGAGGGCCAGAGCTGTTTTGGTCCGCTCCAGGGCGGTAAGGGAATCCACAAAAACATACTGGAAACTGAGAGGAATAATCATCAGGGTAAACGTCTGGATGCCCCATACGGAAAAATCCATGTATTCCGGCACGGAGGTAAACAGCAGCACAAAAACCCGGGGAAGGAAACGGGAAATAATAAACATCAGGACGGTGAAGGCCAGCATCAGCTTCAGGGTGCAGCTCACCGTCTTTTTGACTCTTTTGGCTTCCCCGGCGCCGTAATTGTAGCTGATGATCGCCTGGCTGCCGCCGCTGATGCCGATCATGGGAGAAGTAATCAGCTGCATATAGCTCTGAACAATGGTGGCGCAGGTGATCAGCATATCTCCCTGGGAAGGGCCGCCGTAAGTCTGCAGAACCGTATTCATCACTATCAGCAGGACGCTGTCGGTGGCAAGAATCAGGAAGGGGGACATGCCCAGATACAGAATCCGGCCCATCAGCCGGCGGCTATAGCCTCCGAACGTAATGCGCACCTTTACTTTTTTGCCGAACAGGAAGGAAAGGGCAAAGGCGCAGGAAGCCATCTGGGAGATGACAGTGGCAATGGCGGCGCCGGCCACATCCATATGAAATACAAAGATAAACAGCGGATCCAGCAGGATATTAAAAACCGCGCCGATGAGCACGGTGGCCATGCCGGCCAGGGGGAACCCCTGGGAATTAATAAAATAATTCAGGCCGGTGGCCATCAGGGCGAAGAAGGTTCCTGCCGTGTAGATGGTCAGATAGGTATCAGCGTAGGCAAAAGTGACGGAACTGGCGCCAAACCACATCAGCAGCTGATCCTTCAGGAGAAGAAAAGCGGCTGTCAGAACCAGGGAGAAACAGGTAAGCATGAGGAAGGCGTTGGACAGAATCTGTCTGGCTTTGGGAATGTTTTTTTCTCCCAGCCGGATGCCAAAGAGGATAGAACCGCCGATGCCCACCAGAGTTCCGAAAGAAGAAAGCAGGGTGACAATCGGTCCGCACACGCCCACGCCGGCCAGGGCGTCCGGGCCGATTGCGGGAATGTGACCGATGTACATCCGGTCGATAATGCTGTATAATACATTGACAAACTGGGCAATCATTGCCGGTATGGCAAGACGCAGCACCAGTGAAGAAACAGGAGCCTTTCCCAGATCCGCGGCAGAATTCATAGCTGTATGCCTCCCGAAATACAAAATTTAAAATGCAAAATGACAACTGGAATAATATAGCAGAATCTGACCGGCGATTCAACCAAAAATTCACGCTGAAATATAGTGAAAACAGAGAAAAGAAATAGGGTACGCTTCAGGCGGCGGTATGATAAGATAAAAGGTGATCGGAGAAGCTGCGGGAAGGTGAACAGGAGACCGGAGCGAATTTACATAGAAAAAAGCAGGCCGGGCAAACTATAAAAAACATCTGCCGCCGGCAGGCGGATACAGGGCAGGACCATGAAAAACCGGTCTGCTCATAAAACAAACGGGAGAAGTGTGACTATGGTAAAGTATAAAGGTAAAACAGTTTACAAGGGTATTGCCATTGGCCCGGCAGCCGTTCTTAAAAAAGAGGACCGGAAAGTAAGGCGGGAGAAAATTCAGGATCCCGGACAGGAGATGGACCGGATGCGGGAGGCTGTAAAAAAAGCCCGGGAGCAGCTGCAGCAGCTGTATGACAGGGCTCTGGCCAGTGCAGGGGAAGCCAGCGCCGCCATTTTCGAGGTCCATCAGATGATGCTGGAGGATGAGGATTATCTGGAAGCCATTGAAAATATGATAAAAAAGGAACGGGTAAACGCCGAATACGCGGCGGCCGTTACCGGCGACAATTTCGCCCGTATGTTTGCCGACATGGATGACGAATACATGAAAGCCCGGTCCGCGGATGTGAAGGACATTTCCAACCGGCTGATACAGTGCCTGACCGGCGGGGAAGGAGAGTCCTTTGACTTTAAGGAGCCCTGTATCCTTGTGGCGGATGATCTGAGTCCCAGCGAGACTGTGCAGATGGATAAAGACAAAATTCTGGCCTTTGTGACGGTTCACGGTTCCGCCAATTCCCATACCGCCATACTGGCCCGCATGATGAATATTCCGGCCCTCGTCGGCGTGCCTGCGGACCTTAACGGGATCCGGCCCGGCAGCCGGGTAATTGTGGACGGCATGCGGGGGGAAGTGATCTTTGACCCGGATGAAGCGGAATGCCGTCTGGCCCAGGAACGGCTGGAAAAAGAAGAGGAAAAGCTGCGCCTGCTGCAGGAACTGAAGGGGAAAGAAAACATAACCCGCAGCGGCAAAAAAATCAGAGTGTACGCCAACATAGGCGGACCGGGGGACGTGGGCTATGCGCTGGAGAATGACGCGGAGGCCATCGGGCTGTTCCGCAGTGAGTTTCTGTATCTGGGCAGAAATGATTTTCCATCGGAGGAGGAGCAGTTTCAGGCCTATCGCCAGGTGCTTCAGACCATGGGAGAGAAAAAGGTGATCGTGCGGACTCTGGATATCGGCGCGGACAAGCAGGCGGATTACTTTAATCTGGGGAAGGAGGAGAATCCTGCTCTGGGGTACCGGGCTATCCGGATCTGCCTGAAACAGCCGGATATTTTTAAAACCCAGCTGCGGGCTCTCCTGCGTGCTTCTGTCTGCGGGAACCTGTCCATTATGTATCCCATGATTACTTCCGCAGCGGAAGTGAAAAAAATTTTTGAAATCCTGGAGGAAGCAAAGAAGGAGCTGGAGGAAGCCCGGCTTGACTGCAGGGTGCCAGAACAGGGCATTATGATTGAGACCCCGGCTGCCGTAATGATTGCCGATGAACTGGCGCAGCTGGTGGATTTTTTCAGTATCGGCACCAACGATCTGACCCAGTATACCCTGGCCATAGACCGCCAGAATGAGAAGCTGGATGACTTTTATGATCCCCATCATCCCGCCGTTTTGCGGATGATCCGAATGGCGGCGGAGAGCGCCCACAAATATGGAAAGTGGGCGGGGATCTGCGGGGAACTGGGAGCGGATCTGGACCTTACGGAAGAATTCGTGAAGATGGGGATTGACGAACTGTCTGTATCGCCCTCCATGATTCTGCCCTTGAGAAAACGAATCAGAGAGCTGGCATAGCCGGAGAGACCTGCATTTTCCCTTACATGTATGAGAGAACGAGGGTGCTGCTTCATGAATTTCATGATTTTGCAGCACCCTCTTCCTTATGGAGACATTACGGTTTTGCCGTCTTTAAATTCTGTTGAAGGTGTACTTATAAGTGACCGCTCCCAGCGCCAGCGTATATTTCACGCTGCCGTCTTCCAGCTCCTCCTTTACGGCCCGGTCAAATTCCTTTGGGTGTTTGCTTTTTATATAAGCCTCAAGATCGTCAAGCTGCATTTCCGTGATGGAAGTCTGGGGAACATTGCTGCCGCCGCAGGCATTGGTGATTTCCTGGATTACTTCGTAGTCTTTCATGATAGAACCTCCATTTCTTTTTAATTTTTTGGCTGTTCCGGAAACCGGAACGATAGCTGTATCTTTATTATACCCTAAAATTTCCAAAAAATCAAAATCGGACAGATCCGGCTTTTAAACTGTACAGAAAACTTGTTTCTGTGATACAATGAAAGAAAAATTTTTGCATAGAATGACAGAGGTGAGACAGAGCATGAGACAGTGCATGGACGCCGACAATCTTCACCGGCGGTTAAAAAAAATTATCGGGCAGCTGCAGGCCATAGACCGGATGATAGACGAGGATGTTCCCTGTGAGGACATTCTGTCCCAGATGAACGCGGCCAAATCAGCTATCCATAAATGCGGGCAGGTGGTGCTGGAGGGCCATATCAAGCACTGCGTCCGGGACGGCATAGAACACGGCGATGCCGACAAAACCATAGCCAGCTTCACAAAAGCAGTAGAACGATTTTCAAATATGTCCTGATACCAGGGTTTCAAAGCAATGTATGGGACATACTCGTATGTCCCATACATTGCTTTAGAAACCCGACCAGACATGAGAAAGGAGCCCGAAAGGGCGGATTTCGAATGGCTGACGGATTTCGGGAGTGCGAAGCACGGAGAAATCCGGGTATCAGGACAACGTGAAGATAAGAGAGCCAAGAAAAAGGAGCCCGGGAGGGCGGATTTCGAATGTCTGGCGGATTTTGGGAGTGCGAAGCACGGAGAAATCCGGGTATCAGGACAATGTAGAGAGGAGAAGAAATGTCAGAATTCAGAAAGATAGACGCTTTAGGCGACCAGTGCCCCATTCCGGTGGTCAAGACAAAAAAGGCGCTGGATGAAATGGGAAAAGCCGGAGTGGTGGAGACCCATGTGGATAATGAAATCGCGGTGCAGAACCTGACCAAGCTGGCCAGGCAGCTGCACATGGAATGCCGGGCGGAAAAAGTGGAGGAGAACCATTTCGCGGTGACCATAGGACAGGAGCAGGAAGGGGAAGCGGCGGGAGCGCAGGAGCCGGAAGAAGTACGCTGCCGGCCGGACTGCGTAAAAAAAGATACCGTGGCCGCCATTTCCAGCGCCGTGATGGGACAGGGAAATGAGGAACTGGGGAAAGTGCTGATGAAAGGCTTTCTGTACGGGCTGAGCCAGATGGAAGAACTGCCGGGAACCATTCTGTTTTACAACGGGGGCGCCCTTCTTACCACAGAGGGGTCCGATTCCCTGGAAGATCTGCGTCTGATGGAGGCCCAGGGCGTGACCATCAAAACCTGCGGGACCTGTCTGAATTACTATCATCTGGCAGATGCGCTGGCAGTGGGAGAGGTGACGAATATGTATGATATTGTGGAGACTCTCAGCAAGGCGGCGAAGATTATTAAACCATGACAAAAAAATAACCGGATAGAAAGACTGTAAAACAGATCTGACATCCGGTTATTCTCTGAAATCAAAAAAATTTTTAATGGGGACATTCAGCGCGTCGGAAATATCGAACAGCCGGTCCAGAGAAATGGACTTGTCCATATTCGGCGCTTCCAGATTGCTGATGTGGGTACGGCTTACCCCTACAAGTTCGGCCAGCTGCATCTGCGTAAGCCCTTTCAGCTTGCGGTAGTAGGCGATCATCAGTCCCAGCTGGCGGTATTGATTTTCACGCTTGTTGTTCATGGCCTGCCTCCTGCGGTTCTGTATTTAGTGTACCCTTTCAAAGGTGGAAAATAAACAATCCAAAAACTTGCAAATGCAAATTATAAATTGGCATAAAGAATATGAGACGTGATAATCATTAGGAAACGATATGCAAATGACGGACAGATATTTACATCCGGGGAAAGGAGAAGGAGGATTATGAAGCAGTTAAAAGAGGAGAAGGTTTTTTCCGGAGGTTTTGATACGCTTTTGATTGTGGATGACGATGAGATAAACCGGGGGATTCTGGACAATCTGTTTTCCGCCTTTTTTCCCGTGGAGGAAGCCGCGGACGGACAGGAGGGGCTGGAAAAGATTCTGGAAAGGCCGGGAAAGTACTGCGCGGTGCTCCTGGATGTGGTGATGCCCCGGATGGACGGGCTGGAGGTGCTGCGCCGGCTGAAGGAGGAAGAGCTGCTGGAGAGGGTGCCGGTATTTCTTATCACCGCTGAAGCCAGCGACAGTGTGATGAAGGAGGCCTACCGGCTGGGGGTCATGGACGTGATCAGCAAGCCGGTGGTGCCCTATGTGGTGCTGCGGCGGATTAATTCCGTGATTGAACTGTTCCGTGCCAGAAAGCGGCTGGGCAGCAAGGTAGAACAGCAGAAAACAGAACTTCTGGAGAAAGCGCACCAGATTATTGAACTGAACCAGGGAATGATTGAAGCCCTGTCCACGGCCATTGAGTTCAGAAGCAACGAATCCGGCGCCCATGTCCGGCGAATCCACGATATTACCCGGATGCTGCTGACCCATACGGCCATGGGGGAGGGAATGAGTGAAGAGCAGATTGACGACATCGCGCTGGCGTCTTTTATGCATGACGTGGGAAAGATCGCCATCCCGGACGCCATTTTAAACAAGCCGGGAAAGCTTACCCGGGAAGAGTATGAGATTATGAAGACCCATACCGTCCAGGGGGCCCGGCTCCTGGAAAAGATATCCCAGCTGAAGGCCAACAGCGCCTATGTATACGCCTATGATATTGCCCTGCATCATCATGAGCGCTGGGACGGGGGCGGCTATCCGGACGGCCTGAAGGGGGAAGCGATTTCGCCCTGGGCCCAGGTGGTGTCCCTGGCGGATGTATACGACGCCCTCAGCTGCAAGCGGGTTTATAAAGCGGCCTTCTCCAGGGACAAAGTGCTGGAGATGATTCGGGGAGGCGAATGCGGCGTATTTAACCCAAGGCTGTTAGACTGCTTCTTTTCCGTGGAAGAAGAGCTGGCAAAGATGTATGAAAATGTAGAGGAAGCAGCTTTGGACGGCCGGTAAAAGAGCCGGCGCAAGGAGAGGGAAGATGAAGAAAAAGAAGAAATGGAAGCAGATTCTCCGGGATATGCGGCTGAATATAGCGGTATTTGTGATTCTGCTGGCGCTGATTATATTCGGACGTCAGATTATCCGGATTTCCCTGCTGGAAAACGCCCAGGAAACCGGAACCGCCCTGACCCGCAGCTACGCGGCGGAGGAGAGAGGCAATCTGGAAGTATATGAAAACCTGCTGGCCTTCGGCGTGGCTACCCTGGACGATCTGATTGACCAGGGATATACTAGGCCGGAGCTGATGGCGTGGATGGAGCGGTACTTTAACCGCCTTCAGTATATACTGGGAGAAGATGTGGTGACGCCCTACCTGATTCTGGACGGAGAGGTGATCAGCGTTTCCGGCCCGGTTTCGGTTTCCGGCTATGATTACACAGACAGCGTCTGGTATGAAAAAACGCTGGAGGCGGATGGGCTGACCATTTTTACCGATATGTACCCGGATGCGGTCAGCGGGGAGCCGGTGGTGACCGCCTCCAGAAAGTGCAGAAACTCAGAGAATATGCTGGTTTTTGACATTTTCCCGGAAAACTTCCGTTTCCAGACGGACCCGCCGGATATTGACCAGGGGCTGTCCTTTTTCCTCTGTGACAGCCAGGGGGATCTTCTCTACTACCAGACGGATATGCAGGCGGCCCAGGAGGAAGTGCAGGATTACATCTGGGATCTGATGGAAGAGATTCGCGCCGGCACCCAGGCGGAATATAACGATTATTTTATTGACAGGGACGGGCAGAAGCGGGCGGCTTATTATGCCGTTATGGAAAACGGATGGATGACCATTATCACGGTTCCCTATTCGGTTATTCTCCACGACCTGACGGGCTTTACCCTGGTCCTGGTTCTGATTTTCGGAGTTTGCCTGGCGGCGCTGGTGGTGATGACCTGGAAAGACATCAAATCCAGGGCCAGAATTGCCCGGACAGATGAGACGGTGCGGGTGCTGGGGAATTCCTATTATGCGCTGTACCGGATTAATTTCGGCGACAATACCTATGAGATGATCAAGGGATCGGATTACATGCGTCAGCGGGTACCCCAGAAGGGAAACTATGAGGATCTGCTGCAGGCCATGAGCGAAGTGATTGCGCCGGATACCTACGATGATTATATGAGCAGTTTTTCCAGAGAAAATATCAGGGCGCTGGTATCCAGGCGGGTCAGAGATTTCGGCGGAGATTTCCAGCGCAGGTTCGGGGATGAGTACCGCTGGGTCAGCGTCCGGGTTCTCTTTGACGAATCCCTGGCGCCGGAGGAAGTGGTGCTGTGCTACCGGGAAGTGGATCAGGAGAAGCAGAGCCAGATGCGGGAGAGAAAGCTTCTGGAGGACGCCCTGGAGGTGGCGAAAAAGAACGAGGACGCCAAACAGAGCTTTTTCAGAAATATGAGCCATGATATGCGGACACCTCTCAATGCCATTATCGGCCTGACCCAGCTGGGAAAAAAGAAATTTGAAAAACAGGAGGAAGTGCAGAATTATCTGGGAAGAATTGAAAATTCCAGCCGTCAGCTGCTGAATTTGATCAATGATATCCTGGATATGTCCCGGATGGAACAGGGGAAGGTGGTGCTGAACCATGAGCAGTTTGACCTGAGCCAGTGCATCAGCCAGTGCCTGGATATGTTCCGAGTTCATGCCATCCAGGAGCATAAACAGCTGAAGGAAGAGATGCACATAGAAAACCGGCAGGTGCTGGGAGATTCCTTCCGTCTTACCCAGGTGATGAACAATCTTCTCTCCAACGCCTTTAAATTTACCTCGGAGGGGGGATCGGTTTCTGTGGAGGTGACCCAGATCGACCGGGGAGAGTTTTCCAAATATAAAATTGTGGTAAAGGATACGGGCGTGGGCATGTCGGAAGAATTTCTTCCCCACCTGTTTGAACCCTATGCCCGGGAGGTGCGTTTTTCGGCCAGACAGACGGTGGGAACCGGTCTTGGCATGCCTATTACAAAGAATCTGATCACTCAGATGAACGGAGAGATCCAGGTGGACAGCCAGCTGGGGAAAGGCACCGTCTTTACAGTGGTGATCCCCTTCCAGACGGCGCCGGAAGAGGAGAATGAAACAGAAAAGAGCCAGGGCAAAGGAAGAGAGTTCCAGCTGAAAGGACGGCATATTCTGCTGGCGGAGGATAATGAGATCAACATGGAGATCACCACAGAGATGCTGACGATGAACGGAGTCCAAGTGACACAGGCCTGGAACGGAAAGGAAGCGGTGGAGTGCTTTAAGAAGTCAGAGCCCTACAGCTTTGACGCCATCCTGATGGATATGCAGATGCCCGAGATGGACGGCTGCGAAGCAGCCAGACGCATCCGGAGCATGCGAAGGCCGGACGCCCAGGATATTCCCATCCTGGCGGTGACGGCCAACGCCTTCGCGGAGGATATTGCGGCCACTACGGCGGCGGGCATGAACGCCCATGTTTCCAAACCCATTGATTTTAAACTGCTGTGCCGGACACTGGAGCAGTGTCTCGGCTGAAGAAAATGACAGAAGGAGAAAGAACATGAGCAGACGGGGAGGACGGACCCGAAGATACACAAAGACCGGCGGACAGCGCAGAGGAGGCAGAAACAGAAACTACAGCAGACCGGGAACTTACGGAGCCAGAAGAAGGAGCCTGCTGCCGGGCGGGAAGGGAACGCCCGGACTGCTGGCGGCTGTGCTTTTGCTCTGCCTGTGCTGGGCCATCTGGGGACCGGATGGAGACAGCGGCAGCGGTCCATTAAACAGCGGCACGGTTTTTACTTCCGGAGAAGTCTGGGAAGGAGAGGTTGTCTCTCTGGATGAGATACCGGAATACCGGGGGGAACCCTATGTGGAGATAAACGGGAATCGGCCGGATTTTTCCCAAGAGGATAGGAATACAGAGGCTTTTGAGGCGTACAGCAGCCTGGATTCCCTGGGAAGATGCGGCACGGCCTTCGCCAATGTGGGACAGGAGCTGATGCCCCGGGGAGAACGGGAGAATATCAGCCAGATCCATCCCACCGGCTGGCAGCATGTGGAATATGATTTTGTAGATGGAGAAAGTCTTTACAACCGGTGCCATCTGATTGCCCATCAGCTTACCGGTGAGAACGCGAATGAGAGGAACCTGATTACCGGCACCCGCTATATGAACACAGAGGGGATGCTGCCCTTTGAGGAAATGGTGGGGGATTACGTCCGGGAGGAGGACGGCCATGTGCTGTACCGGGTTACGCCGGTTTTTGAGGGGAGCGACCTGGTAGCCCGGGGTGTGGAGATGGAAGGATACTCCGTGGAGGACCAGGGGGAGAGCGTCAGCTTTCATATATTTGCCTACAACGTGCAGCCAGGGGTGGAGATTGACTATGCCACCGGGGACAACTGGCTGGCCGGATAAAGAACAGGCTTCTGTCCGGCATTCCGATACAAAACAGATACAAACGGATGGTAGGATCAGGATATAGTGACGGGAAACCGGAAAAAGGCAGAATCGGAGAACAGGACATGATACGGATACTGATTGTAGAAGATGAGGAAGCCATCGCAAACCTGATACGGATGAACCTTGGCAAGGCGGGATATCAGTGTGAGACCGTCTTTGACGGAGAGGAAGCGGCCAACCGGATTTTGGAAGAACGGTTTGACCTGATGCTGCTGGATATCATGCTTCCCGGGCTCAGCGGATATGAAGTGCTGGAGTATGCCAAAACCATGGATATTCCGGTGATATTCCTGACAGCCATGGGGGAGACGGCGCAGAAGGTGAAGGGGCTGCGGATGGGGGCGGAAGATTATATTGCCAAGCCTTTTGACATCGGGGAGCTGCTGGCCAGAGTAGAGGCAGTGCTGCGCCGGTGCAGAAAAACCCAGGAGAAAATCCGGTTCCTGGATATAGAGATTGATCCGGATTCCCGGGTGGTGACAAAAGGCGGACAGGAGGCAGAACTGACTCCCAAGGAGTATGATCTGCTTCTTTTATTTGTGCGAAACAGAAACCGGGCGCTGTACCGGGAAACCATCTATGAAAACGTGTGGGGAGGCGAGTACAGCGGAACCGGCCGCACGGTGGACCTGCATGTGCAGCGGCTTAAAAAGAAGCTGGGGCTGGAGGAGCACATCGCAGCCATCTACAAGGTGGGGTACAGGCTGGTGATTCCCTCATAGCGAAGGAGCAGCCGGGAAAAACGGGAGGACGGGCATGAGACTATCCTGGAAATTATTTTTTACCACCATCCCTGTTTTTGTGATATTTTTTACTCTGTTCGGCTGCTGGATTGTGGAGGACAGCTTTCAGTCCAGCCTGAACCAGGAGGCGGAACAGTGCGTGATAGAAAATCAGATGTTTCAGAATTCTTATGAATTAACCTGGAATGGCCTGACGGAAGAACAGCAGGAGCAGACGACGGCCAAAATGGTGGTAGAGAGCTTCAGCCGCAGGCAGGGAAGCAAGAAAGGGAAATACCGGATTTACGGGGAAGACGGCACCGTTCTTTATGAGGACAGTCCTCAGACGGAAATTTCCGGTTCCGAAAACCGGGGCGGATCAGAGGAAATCCCGGGGACGGAGCTGATGGGACTTCTGGATCAGGAAAACAACGTGGGCTATGAGATTGTGTCCCGGGGCAGCGGCAGACAGCTGACGGTGGTAAGCCGCAGCAGCTTCGGCATTTACTTTGAGATCACCCGGGATATTACGGATCTGTTTCGGAACCGGGATATTCTTTATTCCAGATACCGGACGGGGATTTTCCTGGTGACGGTCCTGGCGGGAGGCGTGATGCTTCTGGTGATTATGCTGGCGATGCGAAACACGGGCAGACTTTCACGGACCGTCCGGCGGTATGCTCAGGGGGATTACAGCGCCAGGGCCCGGATCAGAAGCCGGGATGAGATCGGCAGGCTGGCGGAAGATTTTAACTGGATGGCCGGGGCTATGAACCGGCAGATGGAGCAGCTGAAGGATCAGGTGCGCCGCCAGGAGGCGTTTACCGCGGCTTTCGCCCATGAGCTGAAAACCCCCCTCACTTCCATCATCGGCTACGCAGATACAATCCGCCTGGTGGAGCTTACCAGAGAGGAGACGGATCAGTGCGCAGGCTATATCAGCAGCCAGGGAAAGCGGCTTCAGTCCCTCTCCTACAAACTTCTGGAACTGGCTATGGCGGATAAGCAGGAGATTGATTTTCATCCGATTGCGGTCTCACAGCTTCTGGAGGAGGTGGGACGGATTCTGCTGCCGTCTCTGAAAAAGAAAAAGGTGAGACTGGAACTTGCCCTGGAGGAAGGGGTGATCTGGGGAGACCGGGAACTTTTGGTTTCCCTGTTTGTGAATCTGGGGGACAATGCGGGGAAGGCGGCTCCTTCCGGGAGCAGCGTCCGGATCGAAGGGCAGGCATTTGAAAACGGATACCGGGTTTTTGTGGAGGACCATGGAAGAGGCGTCCTGCCGGAGGAACTGCCCCGGATCACGGAGGCCTTTTATATGACGGATAAATCCCGCTCCAGAAAAGAAGGAGGAGCCGGTCTGGGACTGGCTCTGTGCCGGAAGATCGTTGAACTTCACGGCGCCTTCTGGAAGTTTGAGAGCGAACCGGGGGAAGGGCTGCGGGTGACCGTGTGGTTTGGGAAAACCCCTGATAAGAGAGGAGGCAGGCCGACATGAAGGGGAGGGATCGCAGAAGAAAATCCCGCAGGACGGGAGTCGGGACGATACTGGAATACGGAGCCGGGATGGCAGGACTGCTTCTGACCCTGGCCCTGGCCTGGTTTTTCCCGGGCTGGTACAGCGCCTGGAGGGACGGGCAGCTTGCAGGGGAGGTAAGGCTGCAGAACCGGGATGACATGCAGTTTTTAAATACGGATTACCTGGACACCCTCAACAGCATGAAAATGCTGAAAGACTATGGAAATGAACTGGGTTTCAGCTATTCCATCGACCTGGTGGGAAATGAGGAAGTGGAGATTCTCAGAAAATGGGAGACTCTGATCCCCCAGTGGAGGGAAGCGGGGCTCCTTCCCCTGGACGGCATAGAGACCGATCTGCCGGGGGCGGCGGAAGAAGGAAGAGTGGATGCGCAGATACTGAATATTTATCCCCAGAGCCACCAGGGGAATCTGAAGGTGGCGGTGGTGCGGGTCATATATCCCCAGGCGACCGTGGTGATGGATATGGAGAGAGACCAGATTTACTATCTGTCTGTTTCAGGGACCGAAGAAGTTTCCGACTGGATGGAAAGGGAACTGGAAAAGGAGGAGCCGGAGGGAGATTTTGCTTCCGTCTGTCAGGCTCTTTCCTGGTCCTGGGAAACCTCTGCCCAGAAAAATCTGGGAACAGGTACAGAAGGAGCCATAAACGGCAGCGCCAGGCTGCAGTATGAGACCATGGAGGGGACGGCCTTCCGGCGCGTTATTCAGACAGAAGAGGGATGGGGCGTGGCGGTGATGTACGGCACGGAACACTGGCTGGACATGGTGATGGAGCCCTACGCGGAACTGGAAGGTTTTTACGAAGCAGAAGGAGATTTTAATGACTGGCTGATTCAGATACAATTCTGATACAGTTTTGAGAAAAGTCCGATACAGCTCTTTTTTAACATAAACAGGGACGGGATGAAACCTTTTGGATGTTTTTTCCGTCTAATCATTGACGGCCGGTTGGCAGGGATGCGAGGAGGCCGCAGCCCGGACGGACTGTGCGGGAGAGAAGAGCAAAGGAGACGGACGGAATGGTATTGGCGCAGATCAAAGCGAAACTGCAGGAGAGGGGCCTGCTGAAGGGGATGACGGGGGAACTGCCGGATCGGGAAATTGCCTGGATGACCTGTGATTCCAGAAACGCGGTCCGGGATACTCTTTTTATCTGTAAAGGGGCGGCATTTTTGCCGGAATATCTGGAGGAAGCGGCCGAAAAGGGGAGCATGGCCTATATCAGTGAGAAACCTGTTTTGGTCAGGGAAGAACTGCCGGGACTGATCGTGACGGATATCCGGAAAACCATGGCGCTGGTTTCCGCTCTGTTCTTCGGCTATGAGCCGGGGAAGGTGAAGCTGACGGGCATTACGGGAACCAAGGGAAAGACCACCACGGCCTGGTACTTAAAGGCCATGCTGGATGCGTGGGAGAAAAGCCACGGACGGCCGGAAACAGGACTGATTTCCACCGTGGAAAATTATGACGGGATCAGCCGCCGGGACGCGGTGATGACAACCCCGGAGGCTCCGGTGATTCATGAGGCAATCCATAACGCGGCCGGAGCGGGGCTGCGCTATATGACCATGGAGGTGTCCAGCCAGGCGCTGAAATACGGACGGGTGAGAGAGCTGACGTTTCAGGCAGGCATTTTCCTGAATATTTCGGAGGATCATATCAGCCCCAGGGAACATGCGGATTTTGAAGATTATTTCAGTTCCAAGCTGTCTATTTTCCGCCAGACAGAGACGGCCTGCGTCAATCTGGATTCCGACCATGCAGACTGGATCTTAAAAGCTGCCGGGAAAGCCGGCCGGGTGGTGACATTCGGACAGGATCCCGGGGCGGACCTGCGCTGCAGCGATATAAGAGTGAGCAGCGGCCGGGTATCTTTTAGGGTGGACTGCGACCGGTTTTCCGAGGTGTTCGTGCTGGGAATGAAGGGGAGCTTTAATATAGAAAACGCCATGGGCGCCATTGCGGCAGCCTATGTGTACGGAATACCGGCGGCGGTGATGAAGGAAGCGCTGGCCAAAACGAAAGTCCCGGGACGGATGGAACATTTTGTGAGCCGGGATAAAAAGATCTGCGGCGTGGTGGATTTTGCCCATAACCGACTCAGCTTTGAAAAGCTGTTCTCGGCCGTTTTGCTGGAATATGAAAAATACGGGAAGATTATCACCGTATTTGGCTGTCCGGGCGGGAAAGCTTTGAACCGGAGGCGGGAACTGGGGATTATCGCCGGCCTGTTCTCCGACCAGGTCATCATAACCTGCGATGATCCGGGGATGGAGTGCCAGGAAGATATCGCCGGGGAGGTGAGAACCTATGTGGAGCTGACCGGCTGCCCGGTACAGTGTATTTCCGAACGCCGGGAGGCGGTGGAGCAGGCGGTGCGCATGGCGGCCGGATCCTCCGGGCCGGCCCTGATTTTGCTGCTGGGACGGGGGAGTGAAAGATTTCAGCAGATCAAAGGACAGGCCCGGCCTTATCCCACAGACAGCTGTCTGATGCAGGGAGCGCTGGAAGCATATAACAGGCGGGCCATATCATAAAATCCAATAAAACAGGAGACAAAGCCGGAAAAGTGTGGTACACTTATTCCGGTTTTTTATTTTTTTCAGGAAAGGATTCCGCTGTATGAAAAAGCGAGCGTTAATAGCCATGAGCGGCGGCGTGGACAGCTCCGTGGCGGCGGCTCTGACCCGGGACGCGGGATATGAGTGCGTGGGCGTGATGATGAAGCTGTTTGATCCGGGAACGGAAGCAGAGACGGCAGGGTATACCTGCTGCGCGCCGGATCACAGGGAGGATGCCGCCCGGGTGGCGCGGCAGCTGGGAATGGAATTCTCCATTTTGGACTTTGGAGAGGAATTTGCCGGCCGGGTGATCAGCCGCTTTGTCAGCGCCTATGAGAAGGGAGAGACGCCCAATCCCTGTATTGACTGCAACCGGTACATGAAATTCGGCAAACTGTTTGAAAAGGCCGGCGAGCTGCACTGCGGCAAGATTGTGACAGGCCATTATGCCAGAACGGCCCGGGATGAAAAAACAGGGCGCTGGCTCTTAAAACGGGCGGCAAACCGGGCGAAGGATCAGAGCTATGTGCTGTATTTTTTAAGCCAGGAGCAGCTGGCCCATATTTTTTTCCCCCTGGGAGAATATGAAAGCAAGGAGCAGGTGAGGAGCCTGGCCGCCCGGTACGGATTTTCCAATGCCGAAAAACATGACAGCCAGGACATCTGTTTTGTAACCGGAAAAAGCTACGGCGACTTTATGGAGGCTTATACGGGGAAAAAATACCCGGAGGGGGAGTTCGTGGATTCGCAGGGCCGGGTGCTTGGCAGGCACAGAGGCATCATCCGTTATACCATCGGACAGAGAAAGGGCCTGGGCCTGGCTCTTCCGGCGCCCCTTTATGTATGCCGGAAGGAGCTGGAGACAAACCGGGTGGTTCTCTCACCGGAAGAGGAGCTCTACGCCTCCTCTCTGACTGCCGGGGATTTTAACTGGATTGCCTGCGAGCCTTCCGGAACGCCTCTGCGGGTGACGGCCAAAACCAGATACAACGGAAAAGAAGCGGCGGCCGCTGCCAGCCTGCTGGAAAACGGAGAAGTGCGGGTAGTGTTTGACCAGCCCCAGAGAGCCATCACACCGGGACAGGCCGTGGTGCTTTACGATGGAGATACGGTTGTGGGAGGCGGAACGATTCGGAGAGTGGACAGATAAGCCGTCATGGATCCCTGTTTGGAAGAATAGAATTTTTTAACAGAGAAAGTTGATTTTAGAAAAGGGTCGTTTAGATGAGATACACAGGATATGAGCTGCTGTGGCTGTTCTTTCTGTATTCTTTTGGAGGCTGGGTACTGGAGACCATTTTTGCCACCATCAGACAAAAGAATTTCGCCAACCGGGGCCTGATTAACGGACCGGTCTGTATTATGTACGGCTTTTCAGCCGTATTTATAGAGATGATTCTTCATGACCTGACCGGAATCTGGCTGTATCTTTTCGCCACGGTGAATATTACGGTTATCGAGTGGATTGCCGGACATCTGGTCGAAATTTTTTACCATGAGCGGTGGTGGGACTATTCCGGCCATAAATTTAACCTGGACGGCTATATCAGCCTGAGCAGTTCCCTGACCTGGGGCGCGCTGGGCTATCTGACGGTCAGATGGGGAAACAGCATCTTTGTAGGGCTGTTTAATTTAATTCCGGGCCTGATCGGGACAGTCCTGATCTGGAGCATGGTGGGCATCCTCCTGTTGGATAATCTGGCGTCTCTGATGCTGCTGGCCGGGCGAAGCGGCCGCCTGGACCGGTGGGAGGCAGTGAACAGCCAGATCGCCAATGTGACGGCCAGACTGGCCAAGTGGATAGCGGGAAGAGTAGAAAAGCGAATTCACAAGGCCTACCCCAAAGCTTACCAGACAGAAAAAGAACTGAGAGAAAAGGACGTATTTGCTTCGGGCTGCGGCTTTTACAAGCTGGCGGTGCTGTTTTTTATCAGCGCTTTTCTGGGAGACGTGGTGGAGACCATCTGGTGCCGGATTGCCATGGGAAGCTGGATGAGCCGCAGCAGTGTGGTATGGGGGCCTTTCAGCGTGGTATGGGGCATTGCGGTAGCGGCGGTTACAGCCCTTCTGCACCGGTATCGGAACCGCAGCTGCCTGTTCCTCTTTGTAGCCGGCACTCTCCTGGGAGGCGCTTACGAATATCTGTGCAGCGTTGTGCTGGAGGCAGTGACCGGAAAGATATTCTGGGATTACAGCGGCTACCGGTTTAACCTGGGAGGGCGGATCAACCTGACATTCTGCCTGTTCTGGGGAGCAGCGGCCATTATCTGGTTTAAGGGACTTTATCCCCGGATCTCCCGGCAGATCGAAAAAATCCCGGTCAAAATCGGAAAGGTGCTGACCTGGATGATGCTGGTGTTTATGGTCTGCAACCTGCTGGTGTCCTATCTGGCCTTAAACCGCTATACGCAGAGAGAAGAAGGAATACCGGCCGCGAATCAGGTACAGGAGTGGCTGGATGAAAATTATTCAGACGAAGTGATGGAACGGATTTATCCCAAGGCTAAGGATGCTCCCTGAGAGGAGCCCCGGCCTTTGGGATTTTATTTTTTGATACAGAAATGAAGGACTGCCCAGGTGACCAGATAGCTGATGCCCAATAGCGCGTAGAGGACTGAAAGCTGCCGGGCTGTCAGCCAGATGATAAGAAGAGCGGCCAGATTGACGGCAAATGTTACGGCCAGCGTACGGCCGGAATGACCGGTGGCCTGCAGCCTGGCTTTTTCAACGGTGATGCCGTAGTTGGGCGCCTGTATTAGGAGGGCGGCGGGCAGACAGGCGGATGCCAGCGCCAGCAGAGACGGATCATCGGAAATCAGGGTAATGATGGGGCGGGCATTCGCCATAATAAGGACAAACAGAAAGAGGAACCAGCCGGTCAGAAGCAGATAGGCGTCTCTTTGGATTTTCCGGATTCCTTCTGGATCTTCCCGGCCCCAGGCTTCGCTGCTTAAGGAGGCGGCCGCCGATCCGTAGCCGAACATGGGCATCTGTACAACGGAGATGATCTGTCCCAGAAGATTGTAGGCGGACAGAGGAAGCGTTCCCATTCGGCCGATCAGCATATTCAGCCCTACCACAAATAAAATGTCCTCCATTGCTTCCTGCCCCAGAAAAGGCAGGGAAAAAAGAAGCTGCTCTTTTATTTTAACCAGGATGCCCTGCCTGCCGCGGGAAAAGCCTATAAAGCGGCGGGCGATCAGGGCGTAGATAAGGAGATTGAGCCCCAGGGCGCTGACGGTGCCGATGGCGGCGCCGGAAGTCCCCAGCCTGGGGGCGCCCCAGCGGCCGAAAATCAGCATATAGTCCAGCAGGATATTCACTGCGTTTACCAGCAGGGTAACGCCCAAAATATGGCCGGTTTTTCGGAAAACCTTAAATACGCCGTTGTAGAGAAAAATCAGAAGATTCAGAGGAACGGACAGGCTGAAAATGCGAAGATAGCCGGCGGCTTCCCCCAGGGTTTCGCCGGTAAGGCCAAAGCCTGCGCCCAGAATGGGGACGCAGAAGATATTAAGCAGAAGGAACAGGGATATTCCCACGCCGGCGCAGATCAGGAACCAGACGGTGAAGGCTTCCCGCAGATTTTTTTCATCGTCGGCTCCCCGCAGACGGGCTCCCGTAATGTTAAACACAATGGAAAATGCCCCCAGCACACCCACCAGACTGTTGACGCAGGAACAGACCAGTCCTACTCCGGCGTAGGCGTCCAGGGAGATATGTCCCACAAAAGCCTGATCGATGATTCCCATCAGTACGCTGGTAACCGTGCTGAGAATAAGGGGAATGGCAATCCGGTTCATTTCAAAAAGATAGGTGTGCTTCTGGTTCATATGTGTACGTCCGTCCTGTCAGAAAATTTCCAGATCATTATAATAGTTCTTTTTTCATCGGACAAGTGTTCCCTCTTAACTTTTGGGAAACTTTATCGTATAATGCACTTGTTGCCGGGACGGCCTGTTTCAAGTGCCGGCCTGAGAGGAGGACAGTATGTACGAAGAGAAAGATTATATTATGCGCCTGATTCATGAACTGATCCGCACTCTGATTAAACTGCTGTGCGGAGCGGATCCGGATCGGAGTGAGGAGGAACTGCTGCCGGCGGCCAAGAAAGGCCGGTATCTGAGTCTGCGGCAGATGCTGGATGACGGAGAAATCAATCAGGCGGAGAATTTGCTGCAGGAGGAACTGGATATTCATGACCGGGCGGATCTGGAGATGGCGCTGCTGTTTTACCGCAGCCTGAACCAGAAAAGCGATGAATTTCTGGAGGATCACAATTTTTCCAGGGAGGAAATCCGGGACGGGATCAGCTATGTGGTGGATCTGTACGGCTACGGAAGTATGCTGGATGCGTTCCTGGAAGATTTCTGATTTTTTGAAATGATGAAAACGGGGTGAGGAGCTGCAAAAAGATTTCATGATTTTGCAGCACCTCCCTTTTTATTTGCTGTAACTTTTTTCCGTTTCCGGAAGTCTAATAAGTGTAAAACAAAAGGGCCCGAAAAGAAAGGAGTGAAAAGAATTGGATCCAAATATGATGGAAAAGCTGGCAGCCAAGGCCGTAAGGGGAAATGTGACTGCTTACGGGAAGCTGATAGAAGAGTTGAAGGACTATCTGTACCGGACAGCTTTTCTGTGAATCTGCAGATCAGCCAGATCGTCGGTACGCTGGCAGAGCGGGAAGTGCGGGATATTGGCGTTACACAGGAAGAAATAGAGGCTATGTCAGATCAGGAATGGTATGATTTTAGGAAGAAGCTGGACGAGGAGGATCCATCCTGGAATGAGTTTCCCAATTCTCATGAAAATTACTGGTTTGACGGTTCCTGGGAATTTGATCTGGAAGTAAGCCAGAACACGGAAGACTGCGTGACAGTGGAGGTGGGTACCAATCAGGATGGCATAGGTATTGAGAAAATTGTGAAAACGCCCTATGAAATTACCATGTATCCGGTGGATCCCCGGCCAGATGAAGAAATTGCAGAATCCGGTTTTAACTATTTCCCGGTTATGCTGGATGCCGACGGAATGCTGATGAGTACCGGCAGCGGCGGTTCTGTCAATACGGTGGCAGTGGGAGATCACGATGTAAGCCGGGTGGATGTCTATCTGTTTGAAGACATAAAGTGGCTGGATGAGATTAAAGGCTACTGGTGGAAGACGCCGGAAGGACTGCAAAAAGGGGAAACCCTGGAGGACGGCAGAACCTTTAAGGAACTGTGCGATGAAACCTGCGTGTTCCATGAAACGGTAGACTTCTAAAATCTGAAAAAATAAAATGTACAGAAGAAAAATATGACAATATATGGAATTCGGGCAAGATGCGTTGACAGTTTCTCGCTCCGGTGCTATAGTGGCAGGGCAATGCGTTAATTTTTTGACGGGAAAGGAGCAGGACATGAAAGGATATGCAATGCTGAAAATCGGTCAGTCCGGCTGGATCGAGAAGGAGCGGCCGGTGTGCGGCCCTATGGATGCCATCTGCAGACCGCTGGCTGTTGCCATCTGCACCTCGGATATCCATACATTATGGGAGGGGGCGATCGGAGAGCGCCACAATATGATTTTAGGCCACGAGTGCTGCGCGGAAGTTGTGGAGGTGGGCTCTCTGGTAAAGGATTTCAGGCCGGGGGATCGGGTGCTGGTGCCGGCGATCACCCCTGACTGGAATTCTCTGGAGGCTCAGGCGGGGTATTCCATGCACTCCGGCGGTATGCTGGCCGGATGGAAGTTTTCCAATTTTAAAGACGGGGTGTTCGCTGAGTTTTTCCATGTAAACGATGCGGACGGAAATCTGGCTCTTTTGCCTGACAATATCAATACGGTGGACGCCTGTATGCTTTCCGATATGGTTCCCACCGGCTTTCACGGCGTGGAACTGGCGGATGTAGAGTTTGGCGATACGGTTCTGGTGATCGGCATCGGCCCGGTAGGCCTGATGTCTGTGGCCGGAGCCAATATGCGGGGCGCTGCCCGGATTATCGCGGTGGGAACCAGACCGGTGTGCGTGGAGGCAGCCAAAGGCTACGGTGCCAGTGATTTTATCAGCTACAAGAACGGACCGATTGATCAGCAGGTGCTGGCCATGACAGACGGAAAGGGCGTGGACAAGGCAGTGATTGCCGGCGGCGGTGTGGATACTTTTGCAGAGGCAGTGAAGTGTCTGAAGCCCGGCGGAAAGATTGGAAATGTAAACTATCTGGGTTCCGGCGACAGCGTTTCTATTCCCAGAGTGGAATGGGGCGTAGGCATGGGACATAAGCAGATCAACGGCGGCCTGATGCCCGGCGGACGGCTTCGCATGGAGAAGCTGGGCGCTCTGGTTTCCGCAGGCAAGCTGAACCTGGCTCCTTTAAGCACCCATGTGTTTGAAGGATGGGAGCATCTGGAGGAAGCGCTGTTCCTGATGCGGGACAAGCCGGCGGATCTGATCAAGCCGGTGGTGAAGGTAGGGGACTGAATTTTCCGGCGCTTCTCTCATTGACAGCAGGCGGGTAACCGGGCTATAATAAGTCAGTTTCAGCAGATGGGAAAAGAGTTTTCCGTCTGACGGCAGTCTTGAATTCGGAGGAAATTCAAAATGGCTTCCTTATTACTGGCAATTATTTATCTGGCGTTTATCAGTCTTGGACTTCCGGATTCTCTGCTGGGTTCAGCCTGGCCTTCCATGTATAAAGACCTGGAGGCATCGGTTTCCTGGGCCGGGGTGATCAGCATGATTATCTCCGGTTCCACCATTGTTTCCAGCCTGTTTTCGGGAAAAGTGATCGGAAAGCTGGGAACGGCCAGGGTAGTGGTGCTCAGCACGGCTATGACCGCGCTGGCTATGATGGGTTTTTCCATGTCCCGGAAATTCCTGCATCTGTGTATCTGGGCGGTGCCTTACGGTCTGGGCGCCGGGAGCGTGGATGCGGCGCTGAACAACTATGTGGCGCTGCACTATAAATCCAGACATATGAGCTGGCTTCACTGCTTCTGGGGACTGGGAGCCACCGTAGGGCCTTATATAATGGGGTGGTGCCTGACCAGAGGTCTGACCTGGAAAGCCGGGTACCAGGTTGTGGGTATTATCCAGATTGTGCTGACGACGGCTCTGTTTGCCTCTCTGCCCCTTTGGAGAGAGCAGAGAAGTCAGAGGCAGATAAACCGAAAAGAAAAGAGGGGCCTGACGCTTCGGGATACGGTTTCCATGCCCGGCGCCAGACCTCTTCTGGTTGCATTCCTCTGCTACAGCGCCCTGGAGGCCACTGCCGGCATGTGGGCGGGCAGTTACATGGTGCTGGCCAGAGGGATCAGTGAAAAGACAGCGGCCAGATGGGCCGGTCTGTTTTATCTTGGCATTACGCTGGGACGCCTGGCGGCCGGGTTTGTGACGGAACGGCTGGGAGACGGGAAGATGATCCGGCTGGGACAGATACTGGCGGCAGCCGGCGTGGTCTGTCTGCTGGTGCCGGGAGGCCATCCCCTGATACTGGCAGGGCTTATACTGACAGGCGTGGGATGCGCGCCGATTTATCCCTGCCTGCTTCACTCTACGCCGGAATTTTTCGGAGCGGAAAATTCCCAGTCCATTATGGGAATGCTGATGGCCTTTGCTTATATGGGAAGCACTTTTGTACCGCCTCTGTTCGGCCTGGTGGGCGAACAGGTCAGTATCCGGCTGTATCCGGTCTGTCTGCTGGCGCTGGCGGCGGTGCAGGCCCTGATGTGGACAGCTGTAAACCACAGAAAAAGATAAAAGAAACGGACAGGAGAGACGGGAACCGGCAGGTACAGCTGCGCCAGCCGGTTCTCTTTTTTATGTATGAAGTACGAAGCGATTACAGAAGGAATATTTCTGTCCCGCCCCAACCGGTTCATTGCGAAGGTACTGATTGACGGACGGGAGGAGACGGTTCATGTAAAAAATACGGGCAGGTGCCGGGAACTTCTGGTGCCGGGCGCCGCAGTTTATCTGGAGCGGGCAAAAAACCCGGACAGAAAGACGGCCTATGACCTGGTGGCAGTGGAAAAGCAGGGCCTGGGACTGATCAATATGGACAGCCAGGCCCCCAATCAGGTGGCAGGAGAGTGGCTTGCCTCCCCGCTGGCCCGGCAGGTTCTGCCTGACAAACCGGAAGCCATCCATCCGGAATATACATACGGCAAATCCAGAGTGGATTTTTATTTTGAATGCTCCGGGGAAAAGTGTCTGATGGAGGTAAAGGGAGTTACCCTGGAGCGGGAGGGCATCGCCTACTTCCCGGATGCGCCCACTGAAAGAGGGGTGAAGCATATCCGGGAACTGGAGGCAGCCCTAAAAGACGGGTACCGCAGCTATCTGGCCTTTGTGATACAGATGCCGGGGATAATGGAGGTCTATCCCAACAGTGAAACCCATCCGGCGTTCGGGGAGGCCCTGTACCAGGCCTGCGCAAACGGCCTGCAGGTGCTGGCCCTGGGATGTGAAATCCAAAGGGATGAGCTGAAAATCTGCCGGGCACGGAGAGTAGAATACTGAGGAAGGGGCGCTGGAAAAGGATTTATTTTACAGCGCCCTTTTACACAGTCATATACTTTTGATGTTGGCTTCTGGGCTTGTCAGGAATGGTCATTTGCAGCTGTCCCTTGTCCAGCAGTGGCCGCAAGTATCTCTTTGTAAAGCTTTTTGTGTTTTTATATCCACAATGCTCCGCAATTTCAGCTTTCGAGTGCGGTACTGAACAAAAGGTTAAAATCTGTTCTGTGAGCGTCACTTGGGTCTCCACTTGGGTCCTCACTTGGTCCTCACTTGGGTCCTCACTTGGGTCTCGCCCTGCGGCCCAACCTTTTCCACCGCAATCGGGGCAAGCGGAATGACGGTGCGGAACACATCGCCCTCAATAAATTCCGGGGTTCCGCCGGAGTAGAGCTTCGTGTATTTATAAGTATTCCGCATCCCGGATCCCAGCTCGTCCGCCAGCCCGATCTCCCGGAACACTTTAGAGATGGGCGGATTCTTAGCATACGGCTCAAAAGAGGACAGGTGCAGGGCACCATGCCCGTGGGAACGGTTGGCGTTTTCAGTGTAGAGCCGGCTGCGCTCGATTACAAATTTCGCCACATAGCCGCTGGAATAATCCCGGTGTGCCAGGCTGTTGGAGCAGATCTCACGCAGGATGCGGTCTCTTGCGCTGACACTTTGGACGCCTTCCTGCACAAAGGGGTCACTGAGGTGTTTTTGGCCGAAAGCGATCAGCCGGTCGTAGGTCTCCAGCAGATTAGTGATAATCACGTCCCGATCATCATAACGGTCTACATTTTCTACCCGAAAGATGGCGTCCGTTTTGTGCTGGGGCAGCACCGACAAGATCGTGGAGTCCTTGCCGAATAGAGGGATCGCCGCCAGGGTGATGCCTTCCAGCTGCCGTTCGGTGTCTTTCAAAATCAGCCCGGCGCTGTGCAGCAGTTCTTTTCACACATTATCAAACCCATTCGGTAGATGAAAGAAGTAAAAGTATCAGATATGCAACATCTTAAAGCAGCTCTTTTGTTTTACCGGCAAGATACAGCGGGATATTGGTGATTGCGCCGTCCCTGCGATACCCGCGCTTGGAAAAGCGAATCGCATGTTCGGGGTGACGGTCAGTGATATACCGCTTAAAGGAAGGCGCGGACTTATCTTCGCCGCCCTTTACCTCGATGGGGATGATCTCTGTGCCATTTTGCAGCACGAAGTCGATCTCGCCGGTTTTATCCGAGTAATAGCGGGGGTCCACTTCAAACTGACCGCGAAGCTGCTGCAATACATAGTTTTCGGTCAGCGGTCCTTTGAATTGATAGTCTGCTTTCAGCAGAATAGCGCTGTTGTCAATGCCTGCCATGTGCTTGAGCAGCCCGGTGTCAAAGAGGAACAGCTTAAATTGGCCGAGCTTATCAAAGGCGGAGAGAGGATGCTCCAGCTTGGAAACATTGTAGATGCGGTTGAGCATACCGGCTGAGACAAGCCATTCGATGGCTTCTTCAAAGTCCCGCGCCCGGCCGCCCTGCCGGACAGCGCCGTAGATAAACTTTTCATTGGATTTGGCAAGCTGGGAGACGATGCTGCGGAACACCATCAGGATGCGTCCGCTGTTCACCTTCCCGTTATGCTTGGAAAAGTCGTTCTCGTAAATTTCTACGAGTTCTCGCTGGATTTGGGAAACCGCTGCCGGGTCCTTGTGGTTGACCCAGGAGGCCACACATTCCGGCATCCCGCCGATGATCAGATAGTTGTTGTAGGCTTCCAGCAGGCGGTTGTGGAAGATTTCTTCAATCGTCTGATCCTTCTGAATGCTTTCATAGTAAGCAAAGAGCACCGGGTCGATTGCTTCCAGAAACTCATCAAAGCGGAGCGGATACAGATCAAGCAGATTGACCATGCCTACCGGGTAGGACTTTGGCTGCGCAAGCAGGGTTCCAAGCAGGCTTCCGGCTGCAGCAACATGGTACTCGTTCGCCTTCTCCTTGAAGTATTTGAGGGTATTGAGCGCTTCCGGGCATTCCTGTATCTCATCGAAAATAACGAGAGTTTCCCCAGGCAAAATCTTTTCCCCGGCGATCATGGAAAGCAGTTCAATGATCCGCTGGGGGTTTTTGTTTGTCTCGAAAATGGATTTCAGCTCATCTTCCTCGTCAAAGTTAAAGTAAACATAGCTTTCATAGCAGCTATGGCCAAATCGTATAACACATTTTTCCCGGAGTTAGAACAAAAGATACGCACATTTTTCCTGAAAAATTCAATATAAATCATCACATTTTTCTGCGCTTATTGTACTACTATGTACCAGTCAAGAAGAGTAGACACGAAAAATAATAGCCCATTATGCTTTTTCCTCAATCATTTCATTCAGACATTGCAAAAAGTATTTTGCCGCTTTGGAAAACACCTGATATTTTTTCCAGATGATAAATCCCCGTGCTTCCAAACGGGGAGAAAATGGGCGAAAACAAAGGCTGCTTCCCTGCGTGTTAATGAGTTTATCGTAGCACAGGGCGTATCCAAGTCCTTCATCCACCAGCAGCGAGGCATTAAAAAGAAGGTTGTAAGTAGCCACAATATGCAGTTCTGACTCTTTTCGCTGAAGCCATTGATTCAGATATACGTCATCCCCCTTTTGATGGGAGACGATCAGTGGTTTATCCCACAAATCTTCCGGGCAGATGTTTTCTTTTTCTGCCAATGGAGAATCCTTACGCATTAAAACGCCCCAGGTATCTTTGACAGGAACGAGGATGGCCTCATATTTCTGTGAATCAATCTCTGTAAAAAGCAGTCCGAAATCGATGAGCCCCTTATCCAGATATTCAAGAACATGCTCCGCATTGCCGCTGGAGATGTGATACTGAATATCTGGATATTTTTGCTGCATTTTTTTAGCAACCTGTGCAAATAAACGGACGGTTTCTGTTTCACCGGTTCCGATAAAAACATTCCCGGAAATGGTTTCGTTGGAACCTGAGATTTCTTCTTTTGTGCGGCGCATCAGAGAGACCATTTCTTCCGCCCGCTTACGCAGAATCATCCCTTCTTCCGTCAAAATGACTTTGCGGGATCCTTTTACACCGCGAATGAGGAGCTGCTTACCCAGTTCTGTTTCCAGCGCTTTAAGCTGCGTGGACAAAGCTGGCTGTGAGATGTGCAAAGACTCTGCCGCTGCGGTGATATTCTGTTCCCTTGCTACAGCTAAAAAATATTCTAATAATCGAAATTCCATTAAGACCACCTCCTGTAAATCAGTAATCAGTATCAGTATAGAATATAATTGCATAAAAAACAATTATGGAAAATAATAATACATAAGAATTTGATATTCAATTCGTCCGGCAGTACACTTTAGATATAAAGAAAAACATGATGAAAAGAGGTTGATTGAAATGAAAGCACAGATGTTCAAGGATAAAGTCGTCATCATTACAGGGGCCAGTTATGGCATGGGCCAGGCGATGGCGGAATTGTTTGCAGAAGAAGGTGCGGCAGTGATCCTTACCGCCCGTCATCAGGAAAATTAAGAAAGCGGTAAAACAATGAAAAAAATAATGTCTTTCCTGTTCTTTGTTTTACTTAGCATATCCTTACTGCTGCCCGGATGCGGGAAACAGGAACCAGTTCAAAGTGATACGCTGGAGACTTCTGCGTCATCAGAATCCATCTCGGCTGCTGAGCCAGAATCCACGCATTCTTCTGAGACAGAAAAACCGGAACAGACAGAAAGTAAATCAAGCGAGGAGGAAAACAGCGAAATGAAGATGAACGTCAATGTAAACGGACAAAACTTTACAGCCACTTTAGAGAACAACAGAGCCGTGGATGTTCTTGTTCAAATGATGGAAAAAAGCCCCGTTACCTTGCAGCTCAGCGATTATGCCGGATTTGAAAAGGTGGGTCCGCTGGGCCAGAGTCTCCCTGCCAGCAACAGCCAGACCACGGCCCATGCCGGGGATATTGTACTGTATCAGGGAAATCAGATCGTCATGTTCTATGGTTCCAACTCATGGAACTACACAAGGCTTGGTCATATTGATGACCTTACTGGCTGGGAGGAAGCACTGGGAAGCGGCGATGTGACAGTCGTCTTGTCAATGGAGGACTAATGCAGAATGAAGATTCACATGTTTGAACTGAGTGCAAATGTAACTCGCACGGCGGTCTCTTATCCGAACCGCTACGGTATTCGCATTGCGCCAGATCTCTATGCGGCAAAAGATCTGGATGAAGCGCAAAGAGACAAATGATCGACTTTAGCCCCTTTCTGTGCTATGATAATACAATCATACTTACAGCGCAGAAAGGGGTATTTTCATGGAAAATACTTCTAATGGAACAGGGCTTTCCCCGATTGTCCTCTATGACGAAGTCTGTAACACTGATATGGGAAAAAGCAAAGAGTATGAGGCGCAATGTCTGGATATATGGAAAGAGGTGAAATCTGTGAATTTTGATATATCCCAATTTGATTCTTACCGTGAGGATACCGACGTGAGGTGAAAAAGGCAAAAGGCGGGCTCCCGCTGTCCCTTTGGGAAACTTATTCGGCTTTTGCCAACTGCTATGGCGGAGTCATTATTCTTGGGGTAAAGGAAAATAAAGACGGCAGCTGGTATATGACCGGACTGGACAATGCGGCAAAACTGCGTAAAGACTTCTGGGATACCATTAACAATAAAAATAAGGTCTCAATAAATCTGCTGACAGACAATGATGTGGAGATATTTGAAGAAAACAGCGGTGTCATAATGGTTATCCAGGTGCCAAAGGCAAAGCGTGAACAGAAGCCGGTATATATAAATGGAGATATGTTTAGCGGCACTTTCCGAAGAAACTGGGAGGGAGATTATCACTGTGACCGCAGTGAGGTTCTTGCTATGCTCCGGGATCAGCCGGAAGAAACAGCAGATATGAAAATTCTGCAGGATATGCCTCTTGAGGCGCTTAATCCAGAGACCGTGCGTGCCTATCGCAACAGGCATATGGCATATCGGACAGAACACGTGTGGGAAAGGCTGAGTGATGGAGAGTATTTGGAGAGAATAGGGGCTGCGAAGCTGTCTGTCAGAGACCATGCTTTACATCCTACAGCTGCCGGACTTCTTATGTTTGGAGAAGAGTATAAGATTTTATATGAATTTCCCGAGTATTTTCTTGATTACCGGGAAGTTCTTGATCCGATGATCCGCTGGACGGACAGGCTGCAGTCCAGCTCGGGCGACTGGACGGGGAATCTATTTGATTTTTTCTTCCGGGTTTACGGGAAACTTGTGAAAGATCTGAAGATTCCTTTTAAACTGGATGGAATAACCCGTATAGATGATACTCCTGTACACAAGGCGTTGAGAGAAGCTCTGGCGAATTGTATCGTAAATACAGATTTTTATTTTCCGAGGGGGATTGTGATCCGCAAAGATGCCAATTCTATTGTAATGGAGAATCCGGGAAGTATCCGAACCGGAAAAGCACAGATGCTCAAAGGAGGTATTTCGGATCCGAGAAACAAAGCCTTGATGAAAATGTTTAATCTGATCGGTATCGGTGAGAGAGCCGGGAGCGGCGTGCCGGATATATACAGTGTGTGGGAACAGCAGGGATGGAAACAGCCGGAAGTCCTGGAAGAATATGGACCTGACAGAACTATTTTGAAATTATCGTTTGTAAAAAGTGAGGATAAAAAAGCGCTGATAAAAAGCGCTGATAAAAAAACGCTGATAAAAAGCGTTGATAAAGATAAAAAGGAATTTACACATAAAACCAGGCAGCAGTTAAAAATAATAGCAGAAACTATGGAGCCGGACAGAGAATATAGAATAGCCGAGATAGCAGAATTCCTCGGAATTAAAGAAACACGAGCCCGTGAATTAGTAAGAGAATTGATACGGCTCGGGATAATAGAGGCGACAGGGAAAAATAAAGGCCGCAGATACAGAAAAATAGCAGAGTGGGATTAGCGCGGCCCGCAAAAGAGACAAATGATCGACTTTAGCCCCTTTCTGTGCTATGATAATACAATCATACTTACAGCGCAGAAAGGGGTATTTTCATGGAAAATACGTCTGTAAATAAAAAGAAACCTTCCAATGAAACAGAACTCTCCCCGATTGCCCTGGGGATACTGGCCCATGTGGATTCGGGGAAAACCACCCTGGCGGAGAGCCTGCTTTACCTGACGGGAAGCATCCGGAAGGCGGGCCGGGTGGATCACGGGGACGCTTTCCTGGACACTTATGAGCTGGAGCGCTCCAGGGGAATCACTATTTTTGCCAAGCAGGCGGAGCTGAAGATAGGAAAAAGGCCGGTGACTCTGTTGGATACGCCGGGACATGTGGATTTTTCCGCAGAGATGGAGCGGACCCTGCAGGTGCTGGACTACGCCGTTTTGGTGATCAGCGGCGCGGACGGGGTGCAGGGCCATGTGATGACCCTGTGGCGGCTGCTGAAGCAGTACCGTATTCCGGTTTTTCTCTTTATCAACAAGATGGATCAGGAGGGGACAGACCGGGAAGCGCTGCTGAGAGAACTCCAGGCCAGGCTGGATGAACACTGCCTGGCTTTTGAAAACCCGGGTGAGGAAAGCCAGGAGTTTCTGGAAGGACTGGCCATGTGCGGTGAGAATGCCCTGGAAGAGTATCTGGAGACGGGGGATATAGGGCAGCAGGAGCGGGTGAAACTGATACAGGAGAGAAACGTATTTCCCTGCTATTTCGGCTCGGCCCTGAAGCTGACAGGGGTGGATGGTTTCATCCGGGGGCTGGAGGCCTACTTAAGGCCCCGGCAGTACGGCGATGAATTTGGAGCCAGAGTTTATAAGATTTCCAGGGACAGCCAGGGAACCCGGCTTACCTGGATGAAGGTGACGGGGGGAAGCCTGAAAGTCAAGCAGGTTCTGGAAGGAAGCTGGATCAACAGCGAGGGACAGCAGGAAATCTGGAAGGAAAAGGCAGATCAGATCAGAATCTATTCCGGAGCGGGATATGAACTGGCCCAGGAGGCTCCGGCGGGGACGGTATGCGCGGTGACGGGCCTGGAGAAAACCTGCAGCGGTCAGGGGCTGGGAGCGGAGGAGAGCGGCGCCCTTCCGCTGCTGGAACCGGTGCTGACCTATCGGATTATTCTGCCCCCGGAGTGCGACATCCATGTGATGTATAAAAAGCTGGGACAGCTGGAGGAGGAGATACCGGAGCTTCATCTGGTATGGAGCGAGGCTTCCCAGGAGATTCATGTGCAGGTTATGGGAGAGGTGCAGATGGAGATTCTCCAGAGCATGATCCTGGAACGGTTCGGAACAAAAGTATCCTTTGATTCCGGCAGCATTGTATACAAAGAGACCATTGCCGGGCCGGTGGAGGGAGTGGGGCATTATGAGCCTCTCCGCCATTACGCGGAGGTGCATCTGCTGCTGGAGCCGGGAGAACGGGGCAGCGGCATGCAGTTTGCCTCAGCCTGCAGCACCGACGATCTGGATCTGAACTGGCAGCGGCTGGTTCTGACCCATCTGGAAGAAAAACAGCACAGAGGCGTGCTGACAGGTTCCGAGATTACGGATATGAAGATTACGCTGGCGGCGGGGAAAGCCCACCTGAAGCATACGGAGGGAGGCGATTTCAGACAGGCCACCTACCGGGCTGTGCGGCAGGGGCTGATGAAAGCGGAGAGCATCCTGCTGGAGCCGGTGTATGAATACAGGCTGGAGATCCCTCCGGAGACAGTGGGACGGGCCATCTCGGATATTCAGAGAATGCAGGGCAGCTTTGCGGGACCGGAACAGGAGGGGGATATGGCGGTGCTCACCGGCAGCGCCCCGGTGGCAGCCATGCGGGACTATCAGCGGGAAGTGACCGCCTATACCAGGGGATGCGGCCGTCTGTTCTGCAGCCTGAAAGGGTATGAGCCCTGCAGGGAACCGGAGAAGGTAATTGAGACGGCAGGCTACGATCCGGAGGGAGACATGGAGAATCCCACGGGTTCCGTATTTTGCGCCCACGGAGCCGGATTTGTGGTACCCTGGGATCAGGTGGAAGATTACATGCACCTGGAACCTGTTTTAAAACCTGCCCAAAAGGCGGAGAGGAGAGCGGAGGACTTTTCCGAAAAGGCTGCCCGGGCAGGGGGAAAGGGATATGGTGCGTCCCTGCAGGATGACGCCGAACTGCTGGAAATTTTTCAGAGGACTTACGGAAAGGCAGGACAGGAGCGCAGGGGATGGAACCGCAGCCGAAACGAAGGAACGGGCACATCCGGCCTGCAGGTGCGGGACTATGGAAGCGGCAGAGATAAGAAGCCGGAGGAATCCTATCTGCTGGTAGACGGGTATAATATCATTTTTGCCTGGGAAGACTTAAAGGAGCTGGCCCAGGTAAGCCTGGAGGGGGCCCGGGGAAAACTGATGGATATTCTGTGCAATTACCAGGGATACCGGAAGATGACCCTGATCCTGGTTTTTGACGCTTACAAGGTAGAGGGAAACGTGGGAGAAGTGATGAAGTATCACAATATCCATGTGATTTATACAAAAGAGGCGGAGACGGCGGACCAGTACATCGAAAAGACGGTGCACCGCATGGGAGGCCGGTATGATGTGACTGTGGCCACCTCAGACGCGGCGGAGCAGATGATTATCTGGGGACAGGGCGCCAGACGGCTCTCCGCCAGAGGGCTGCGCAGGGAAATCCGGGAAGCCTGCCAGGAGATACAGGAAAACTATCTGCAAACAAATCCCGGGGCAAAGCATTATCTGTTTGAAAATCTGGGAGACGACATGGCGGCGCTGATGGAGGAAGTGCGCCTTGGAAAGAAGAAACTGTAAGGAGGCCATTTATGAACACCGTTCCATTTATCGATTTCCACTGTGATACGCTGATGCAGGCCTGGTTCCGGCGAAGAAAAGAGGTTTACAGCCTGCCGCCTGCCATGGCGGATGTAAAACGGCTGAAACAGGGTGGGGCCAAAGCCCAGTTTTTTGCCATATTTCTTCAGTCCCTGCGGATGAAGCGGTGCCTGGGCCCACTGATGCCAAAAGATGAGGCCTATATTGACCGGATGGTGGGGATTTTCCGCAGAACGCTGGCAAATCACCGGGATGAGATCGCCTTTGCGGGAAACAGCCGCCAGATGGAAAAGAACTGGCAGGAGGGCCGGATCAGCGCGTTTCTCACCATCGAGGACGGAAGGGAAGTGCAGGGCCGGATGGAACGGCTGGAGGAGTACCATCGGATGGGGGTGCGCCTGCTGGGGCTGACCTGGAATTATGCCAACTGCTTCGGGTTCCCCAACAGCCAGGATCCATCCGTCATGAAACAGGGGCTGTCGGATTTCGGAAAGGAAGCCGTGGGAGAACTGAACCGGCTGGGAATGATCATCGACGTAAGCCATCTGTCGGACGGAGGCTTCTGGGATGTGGCCAGGCTCAGCAGAAAACCTTTTGTAGCCAGCCATTCCAATGCCAGAGCCCTCTGCCCTCATCCCAGGAACCTGACGGATGAGATGATCCGGGCAGTGGGAGAGGCCGGAGGCGTGGTGGGGCTGAACCACTGTCCCAAATTTCTTTATCCGGACAGCCGGGAAAACCGAATAGAGGATCTGGTGCGTCATCTGCTCCATATCCGGAACGTGGGCGGGCTGGAAGCGGCGGCTCTTGGCAGTGACTTTGACGGTATCAGCGGAAAGCTGGCCCTGAAGGGCCCCCAGGACTACGGGAAGCTGACGGAAGCTTTGCGCAGGGAAGGATTGTCCTGGGAGGAGATTGAAAAGATTTACCATAAAAACGCGGAGCGGGTAATCCGGGACGTAATGGGCTGAGAACAAAGACCGCCCCTGCGCAGGAGGCGGTCTTTTGCTCCGGAGCGGGGACTATTCCGTCCGCAGATACTGGCGCATGGCTTTCAGGGCGTTTTTTTCCAGACGGCTTACCTGAGCCTGGGAGATGCCGATTTCATCCGCCACCTCCATCTGGGTACGGCCCTCAAAAAAACGCAGGTGCACGATATGTTTTTCCCGCTCATCCAGGCACTTCATGGATTCCTCCAGAGCGATGCTCTCCACCCAGTTGTCCTCTTTGTTTTTTTTATCGCTGATCTGATCCATCACATACAGGGTGTCGCCGCCCTCTGTGTAGACCGGGTCATAGAGGCTTACGGGACTCTGGATGGCGTCCATGGCAAATACGATATCCTCCCTGGCAATGCCGATTTCCTGGGCGATTTCGCAGATAGTAGGCTCCCGCAGATTTTTTTTCATGTAATTTTCCCGGGCATAGATCGCTTTGTACGCCGTATCCCGAAGAGAGCGCGAAACCCGGATCGAATTGTTGTCCCGCAGATAGCGGCGGATCTCCCCCAAAATCATGGGCACGGCGTAGGTGCTGAACTTGACGCCCAGCCCCGTGTCAAAATTGTCAATGGCCTTCATCAGGCCGATGCAGCCGATCTGAAACAGGTCATCCGCATTCTCGTTGCTGGCTGAAAAACGCTTGATCACACTGAGAACCAGCCTCAGGTTTCCCTTAATATAAAGCTCTCTGGCCTGCTGATCGCCGGATTTGATCCGCTCAAATAAAGTATCTTTTTCTTCACTGGTCAGCATCGGAAGTCTTGCGGTGTTGACACCGCACAGTTCCACCTTATTGATTGCCATATCAAAATCCTCCTGCGTTACGTTTCCTGAAAATCTTATCCCGGTGGGATATAGTAAATGATTCTCAGATTAGGAAGGAAATATACGATCAGGCGGAAAATATAAAAAATAATGACCCTTGACAAACATTCAGAGGCAGCTTTTCCGGCACGTTTCCTCGTCAATTTTTATCAGGATAATGTCGGCTCCGATCTGGCTGATACATTCCCAGGGGATCACATATTCCGTATCTCTTCCCAGGAACCAGCATAGTTTCCCCGGTCCCGGAACAATGAGAGCCAGTACGGTTCCGGTGCGGCAGTCGATCTCCAGGTCGCTGACGCAGCCGAGAGAGCGGCAGGTGCAGATATTGATCACTTCTTTCCGTTTCAGATCACATAAACGCATGACAGCCTCCGGCACAGGGATATCCTTCCGTTTATCCTATGCTTCTGAACGGGAAACGGTGACGGATATTTCGATTGACAGTCACCCCATGATTCGCTATACTTTGACTAAAAGAGTACGTTTTCGGCGTGTTTCCGGAGGAGGCAGCATATGAAGTGTCCGTTTTGCAGTCAGGATAATACCAGGGTAGTGGATTCGCGCCCCGCTGATGACAATACAGCGATACGCAGGAGGCGGCTGTGCGATGCCTGCGGGAAGCGCTTTACCACCTATGAAAAAGTAGAGACGATCCCTCTTGTGGTGATCAAGAAAGACCGCACCCGAGAGGAATATGACAGGAATAAAATTCAGGCAGGCGTGATGCGGGCCTGTTATAAGCGGCCGGTGCCCATACAGAAAATCAAAGAGATGATTGATGCGGCGGAGACAGAGATTTTCAACCGGGAAGAAAAAGAGATCGAGAGCAAAGTGATAGGAGAAATCGTGATGGACGGGCTGAAAGATCTGGACGCAGTGGCCTATGTTCGTTTCGCTTCGGTTTACCGTGAATTTAAAGATGTAAATACATTTATGGATGAACTGAAAAAAATATTGGAGTAACAGCAGAAAGCTGCGGCGGAACAGAGAGATGTTTTTGCGCAGCTTTTTTCATCATGAAAAAGATAAAGTTCCATTTGACAGCAGGTGAAGGAATTGAAAAAACGGATAGAACAGTTATTAAACGGAAAATTTGAATATGAAGTTCCGAAGCTGAAGCTTTCCAAGGAGGAGATCCGGCTGGAGGCCAGACCGGGTGAAGTGCTCCATGGCAGCTTTCAGGTGTCTCATCCCGGGGAAAAGAAGGTAAAGGGCTTTCTGTATTCTTCCAATCCAAGGGTGGCCTTTGACCCGCCTGAATTTTACGGCATCGAAAATAAAATCTATTTTCAGATTGATACCAGCGGCCTGAAACCGGGGGAGGAAACGGAAGGGTGTTTTACCCTCTGTACGGACCTGGGAGAATATCCGCTTCCCTACACTATACGGGTGAAGGAAACGGAAAAGAAGAAAAAGGCGCAGGAAGTGACGGGGGTTTCTTCCCTGGCGGAACTGGCGAAAAAGGATTTTCAGAAAGCCTATCCGGTATTTGTCAGCCCCGGATTTGAGGAGATCCTGCGGGAAAAACAGGACGATTCCCTGCTGCTGTATGAAACCCTGAAGGCGGCTTCCTTCAGCTATCAGAGCCTGGAGGAATTTCTCATCGGATGCGGCGGGAAAGAACCGGTGGAGCTGACGATGGAGGAGACGGAAAAAGAGTTTTCGCAGCTGGAACAGTCGGTGCGGGAATCCGTTGTCCTCAAAAAGAGCGGCTGGGGTTTCCTGAAACTGGAAATCAGTTCTGACTGCCGGTTTTTGCGGCCGGAGAAAAAACTGGTGACAACGGATGAATTTGTGGGGAACCAGTACAGCCTGGAGTATATCATTGATACCAATTTTCTCCATGCCGGGAAAAACTATGGAAGAATCCGCATAAGCACCTGCTATCAGACGCTGTATCTGGAAGTGCTGGCGGTAAAAAAAGGCGGGAGCAGGGAAGACGGGAGAGAACGGCGGGTCCAGAAAATGATGCAGAAAAAGCTGGAATCCCTGTACATGGATTTCCGCCTGAAACGGATACAGATGCAGTCCTGGATCGACCGTTCCCTGAATGTAATCAGCAGCTATAAGCGGGCCGGAGGAACGGATGTGTTTGCGGATCTGTTTCAGATCCAGCTTTTGTTTGCCGATGAAAAGCGGGTAAAGGGCTATAAGCTTCTCCAGGAGGTGGAACGCCAGGCCCAGCGGCTGAACACGCCGGAGAGATTTGGCTTTTATCTGTATATTTCCACCTTTTTTAACCGGGATATCGCCTATGTGGATCAGGTGGAGGCCCGCATTGAGCAGATGTTTCTGCAGAACCGCAGAAGCTGGATTTTACAGTGGATTCTTCTGTATCTGCAGGAGCGGCTGATGAAGGACGACGGACAGAAGCTGGAAGCCATAGGAGAGCAGGTCCGTTATGGCTGCAGCAGTCCGGTTATGTACCTGGAGGCTTTCCTGATTCTGAAAAAGGATCCGTTTCTTCTCAGAAAGCTGGACACGTTTGAATGCAGGGTGCTGCGGTTTGCGGCAAGGCAGAAGCTTCTGACTCCGGAATTGGCGGAACAGACGGGAAATCTGGCGCTGCACCGCCGCAGCTGGAGCAGGGGGCTGTTTGAGATTCTGACGGAATGCTATGCGGTGAATCCCTCCCGGGATATTCTGAAAGCCATCTGCGCCATGCTGATTGCGGGAGACCAAAAAGAACAGGCCTATTTCTCCTGGTATGCCCTGGGGGTGGCCCAGGATCTGCGGATTACCGGCCTGTATGAGTATTATATGGAAACCATGGATGAGTACGGGATCGAAAAGATGCCTCAGATCATCCGTATGTATTTTATTTACAACAACACGCTGAATTACCATAAGAGAGCCAGAATTTACCGGAATATTTCCGACAACAGGGACAATGTGCCCCAGGTGTACAGAAGCTGCCGGGAAGCCATCGAGCGGTTTGTGACGGAACATCTGGAAATGGGAAAAATAGACGAAAATCTGGCGGTGCTTTATGAACGCTACCTGGATAAGCAGATTCTGAACCGGCCCCTGGCGGAACGGCTGGTAAAACTGCTGTTCACTTTTGAGATCACCTGCCGGAATCCCAGGATGAAGTCTGTGGTGGTGGTTCACCGGAGGATGAAAGGGGAACAGATTGTGCCCCTGAACCAGGGCCGGGCCCAGGTCCAGATTTATACGGAAGATGCCAGAATTCTGCTGGCGGACGAGGAGGGGAACCGGTATGCCTCCACCTCTCTCTACATGGCGGAGCGGCTTCTGGACGACCAGCGTCTTCTGGGATACTGCCGGGAGCTGGTGCCGGAACATCGGGGCCTGGTTCTTTACCTGTGCGAAACCCTGGAGGATGGGGAGAAAGTTACAAAGGATCTTCTTCCGTTTTTCAAGCGGGCCTGCGGAATGGAAAGCTATCAGGATGAGTACCGGCGGGCCTGCCGGAAACGGGTGCTGGAATATTATATGGAAAACCCGGGAGAGGAGGATCTGTTCTCCTATCTGAAGCAGATACCCTATTCTGATTTTATCGAGGCGGATAAGACGGCCCTCCTTTCCCTTCTGACCCAGGAGGGGATGTATGAGGAAGCCTTTATTCTGCTGGAAATGTACGGCAGCGAAAGGGTGCCGCTGAAGCACCTGGTGCGCATCTGCAGCCAGACCGTACTGGCCCGGGAATACGAAGAAAACGCCGTGCTGCTCGCCTATTGCCATCAGTGCTTTGAATGGGGAAAATACGACGACAATATCCTGACCTACCTGCTGATGTATTATGACGGGCCTGTGGAGGATATGAAGCGGCTCTGGAATGTGGGACGGGAATTTGAACTGGATACCATGGTGCTGGAGGAGAAAATCCTCAGCCTCCTGCTTTTCACCAGAATGGGGACCTCCGGAACGGAACAGATTTTTGTCTCCTATCAGAGAAAGCTGGGGCGCAGGAAAATATGCCGGGCCTACCTGATTTTGAAGTCCTATGAATATTTTGTAAAGGACCTGCCCGCGGCGGACGTGCTTTTTGAGTATCTGGAACATGCCTGGCAGGAGGAGGCGCAGCTGGAGGACGTGTGCTGGCTGGCTCTGCTCCGGTATTACTCCAGACAGGTGGAGCTGAAAAAAGAGCAGGAAAAGACGGCGGCCAGTCTTCTGGCCCGCTACAGCGGCCAGGGAATGCGGTTCGCTTTCTATCAGAAATTCCCCAGAGCGCTGCGAAGGCCTTACCAGCTGGAGGATAAGGTGTTCCTGGAATATGTGACGAACCCCGAAAATACCGTGACGCTGTATCACCGCATCCGGGGACGGCAGGCGGAGTATGAACAGGAACTGATGAAGGACTGCTTCGAGGGCATTCATGTAAAAGAGTTTATTCTGTTCTACGGGGAAGAACTGGAGTGCTATACGGAAGAGACGGCTGCGGACGGCACGGTGAAAAAATCGGGAATCCGCGTGCTGCAGGCGGGAAACGCATCCCTGGAGGGATATGGCCGGTACCAGACGCTGAACCGTATGATCCGGGCCGAGCAGGCGGGAAATACAGAGGGCCTGAAACAGGAACTGGAAAATTACCGCCAGCTTGATTACCTGACAAAAGAACTGTTTACCTTACTATAGAAAGCGTGGTTACGGATGATTCAGGAAAAAAATGATTTAATCCTGGGGCTGCAGCTGGATGCGGCCTGCGCTCAGCTGACCTACTACAACAGCTCCATGAAAGAGCCGGTGACAGTCAGCGCCGATGGGGAGAGCGAAACCTATCTGATCCCCATGGAGCAGGCGGCCTGGGAGCAGGCAAACAGCCCCCAGGGTTCTATGGATAAGCTGACGGCGTTTATCAGCCGCTGCCTGGATCTGGTATCCGGGCTGGGAAAGCCGGAGGATATGCGGATCATGGTCTGCGTGCGCTCCATGGATGAGACCATAGGACAGCGGATACCGGAAGCCCTGGAGCAGATCGGAGTGGAGCGGAAATATATATTCCTTCAGGATTATAAATCCAGTTTTTACTACTATACCATAAATCAGAAAAAGGAACTGTGGAGTTCGGACGTGGCTCTGGTGGAGTGTGTGGATGAAACCATGATCGGCTACGTGCTTCATATCAATAAATCCACCCGGCCCTCCCTTGTGACCGTGGAGGAAGCGGCCAGACAGCCGGTAAATGAGAAGGTGCGGGATGGCCGGGAAGGGGAGGACTGGGACCGGGAGCGGGACCGCCTGTTTTTCGAGCTTCTGAAAAAGGTATTCGAGCGCCGGAATGTAACCACCACCTATCTGCTGGGGGACTATTTTGATAAGACATGGGCCAGACGGTCTTTCCAGTATCTGTGCCATCACCGTCATGCTTTTCAGGGGAAAAACCTGTTTACCAAGGGCGCCTGCTACGGGGCTATGGAACGGATGGGCCTGTTTGGAACGCCGGATATGCTGTTTATGGGGGCGGACCTGGTCCATGAGAATCTGGGCATGTATATGCGGATCCGGGGAAAGGAGACCTATTATCCTCTGATTACCGCAGGGGTAAATTGGTATGAGGCCCATCATATATGCGAATTTATACCGGATGGAGAAAAAAGCATTTCGATTATTACCAAGCCTATGACCGGGGGGCAGGAGGTAGCCCACCTGCTGCGCCTGACACAGTTTCCCGACAGGCCCAACCGGGCCACCAGGCTTCGGATGTCGGTCTACTTTGTTTCCGGCACCCGGTGCAGAGTGGAAGTGGAGGACCTGGGGTTTGGAGAGTTTTACCGGCCTTCCGGCAGAAAATGGGAGAGAGAGATTGTATTCTGATGCAGCGGATGGGGCAAAGGAGAGTGACGGGAAATGAGTTTTGATCTGTGCCAGGTTAAAAAGGCGGAGAAGCCCTACTATATAGAAAGTATCGGCATCCATATTTATACGATTGAGGAGCTGTGCTTTTACCTGTACGAAAATATATACCTGATTGACCAGACCATCATCAATGAAGCGCTGTGCGACTGGCTGCGGGATGAACTGGGACTGAAGAAGCTGTACCGGCAGCTGTACGAGCAGCTGGAAAAACAGGAAGGCATCGCCTATTTTGTGCTGCCCATTTTCCGGGAGATCGGTTACCTGTCGCCGGAAAAGATGCGGCAGATGCAGGAGAAGCTGGGAAAGCTGGAGGTACAGCCGGAGGATATGCGCCAGAAGCTGAAGGGAGACTATCTGGTAAAATGCGGTATGTACAGCAATGCCATGCACGAATACGAGCAGATTTTAAACCGGCGGGGACCGGGAAATCTGGGGGCTCAGTTTTACGCGGAGATCTGGAACAACTTGGGCTGCGCCTATGCCAGGATGTTTCTCTTCGAGGACGCGGCGGACTGCTTTCTGAAAGGATACCGGCAGGCGGGGACGAAAGAACTGCTGCGCCGTTATGTGAGCGTGCTTCCCCTCTATCTGTCTGATGAAGAGTATCGGAAAAAGATAAAAGAAGTGGGGGCGGATTCCCAGCTGGTGGCCAGAATTCAGGAGTACAATTCCAAAATATGCAGGAATCTTTCTCCGGCAGAGGGAAATCCTGAAATTTCCCGGGAAGAAGCCAGGGAGATGATTGGCCGCATACGGGAGGATTACTGCAGAAGCGCCAAATGTTAGGCTTGCCTTCCGCATGGTTATGGGCTATAATTTTCACGGACTGTTTTTGTGCATAACCGGGCCTGTCCCGGAACGATAAAGGAGAAAACATATGAGTACAGACAGATATGCAAGTCCCCTGTCAGAGCGGTATGCCAGCCGGGAGATGCAGTACATTTTTTCGCAGGACAAGAAGTTCCGCACCTGGAGAAGACTCTGGATCGCCCTGGCAGAGACGGAGAAGGAGCTGGGTCTTGACATCACCGATGAGCAGATTCAGCAGATGCGGGAACATCAGGATGATATCAACTATGATGTGGCAAGAGAGCGGGAAAAGGTGGTGCGCCACGATGTGATGTCCCACGTGTACGCCTACGGCCTCCAGTGCCCCAAGGCGAAGCCTATTATCCATCTGGGAGCCACTTCCTGTTATGTGGGCGACAACACGGACATTATTATTATGCGGGAAGGCCTGGAGCTGATTAAAAAGAAGCTGGTGAATGTGATTGCCCAGCTGGCCCGTTTCGCGGAAGAATATAAGGACCTGCCCACTCTGGCCTTTACTCATTTTCAGCCGGCTCAGCCCACCACAGTGGGAAAGAGAGCCACTCTCTGGGCCCAGGAATTTCTTATGGACCTGGAGGATCTGGAGTATGTGAAAGGATCCTTAAAGCTGCTTGGCTCCAAAGGAACCACGGGAACCCAGGCCAGCTTCCTGGAACTGTTTGACGGGGATCAGGAAAAGATTGACAAAATTGATCCCATGATCGCGAAGAAGATGGGATTTGAGGAATGCTATCCCGTATCCGGCCAGACCTATTCCAGAAAGGTGGATACCAGGGTGTGCAATGTGCTGGCGGGAATCGCGGCCAGCGCCCACAAGATGTCAAACGATATCCGCCTCCTGCAGCATCTGAAAGAGGTGGAGGAGCCTTTTGAGAAAACCCAGATTGGGTCTTCTGCCATGGCCTACAAGAGAAATCCCATGAGAAGCGAGAGAATCGCTTCCCTGTCCCGGTATGTGATGGTGGACGCGCTGAACCCGGCCATTACTTCCGCGGTACAGTGGTTTGAGAGAACTCTGGACGATTCCGCCAACAAACGGCTGTCCATCGCTGAGGGCTTCCTGGCTACCGACGGCATTCTGGATCTGTGCCTGAATGTAACCGACGGCTTAAAGGTATATCCCAAGGTAATTGAAAAGCGGCTCCGCTCAGAACTGCCCTTCATGGCTACGGAAAATATTATGATGGACGCGGTGAAGGCGGGAGGAGACCGGCAGGAGCTGCACGAGAAAATCCGTACCCTGTCCATGGAAGCGGGACGGAACGTGAAGGAAGAGGGAAAAGAAAACAACCTGCTGGAACTGATTGCGGCGGATCCCTCCTTCAACCTGACGCTGGAGGAACTGCAGAAGACCATGCAGCCTGAAAAATATACGGGCCGGGCGGCCATTCAGGTGGAACACTTTGTCAATGATGTGGTAAATCCCGTGCTGGAGCGCAACAAGGATCTTCTGGGCGTGAAAGCGGAGATTAATGTATAGGAGGAAAAGATTATGGTAGAAGCAGTAGTAGGAGCCAACTGGGGAGATGAGGGCAAAGGCAAGATCACGGATATGATGGCGGAGAAAGCCGACATTATCGTGCGTTTTCAGGGAGGCGCCAATGCGGGACATACCATTGTGAACAACTACGGAAAGTTCGCGCTGCATACGCTGCCTTCCGGCATTTTTTACGGCCATACCACCAGTGTGATCGGAAACGGTGTGGCTCTGAATATACCGGTGCTGTTCAATGAGATTAAGAGCATTGTGGACCGGGGCGTGCCCATGCCGAAAATCCTGGTTTCAGACCGGGCGCAGATGGTGATGTCCTACCATATTCTGTTTGACCAGTATGAGGAGGAGCGCCTGGGAGGAAAATCCTTCGGTTCCACCAAATCCGGCATCGCTCCTTTCTATTCTGACAAGTATGCCAAGATCGGCTTCCAGGTCAGCGAACTTTTTGATGAGGATCTGCTGAAAGAAAAAACGGCGCGGATCTGCGAGATCAAAAATGTGACCCTGGAGCATCTGTATCATAAACCGGCCCTGAAACCGGAGGATCTGCTGGAGGAACTGCACGGCTACCGGCGGATGGTGGAGCCCTATGTGTGCGATGTGTCCACCTATCTGCAGAACGCCATCAAAGAGGGAAAGACCATCCTGCTGGAGGGACAGCTGGGAACCCTGAAGGATCCGGACCACGGGATTTATCCCATGGTAACTTCCTCCTCCACCCTGGCAGCTTACGGGGCCATCGGCGCAGGTATTCCGCCTTATGAAATCAAAAAGATCGTGACGGTGAGCAAGGCTTACTCCAGTGCGGTGGGAGCCGGCGCTTTTGTCAGCGAAATTTTCGGCGAGGAAGCGGATGAGCTGAGACGCCGGGGCGGAGACGGCGGAGAGTACGGCGCCACCACCGGCCGTCCCAGAAGAATGGGCTGGTTTGACTGTGTGGCCACCAAGTACGGCTGCCGCCTGCAGGGAACCACGGATGTGGCCTTTACCGTGCTGGACGCCCTGGGTTATCTGGATGAAATTCCGGTATGCGTGGGCTATGAGATCGACGGAGAAGTGACCACAGATTTCCCCACCACCTACAGACTTGAAAAAGCGAAACCGGTGCTGAAGGTGCTGCCCGGATGGAAATGCGATATCCGGGGGATCCGGAAATTTGAGGAGCTTCCCGAGAACTGCAGAAAGTATGTGGATTTCGTGGAAGAGCAGATCGGCTATCCCATTACCATGGTATCCAATGGACCGGGGAGAGAGGACATTATCTACAGAGAGTCCAAACTGAACAGATAAACAGACTGACAGAGGGATAAACGGACCTGTGCGGATCGTTTATCCCTTTTATCTTACATTATACTGAAACGAAAAACGAGAGGTAAACGGAAAATGGAAAGCGACAGGCTGTACAGGGGAAAAACCAGGGAGTGCTGGATTCAAAGACTTGAGGAGATTCGGAAACGCTATCAGAAGTATCGGGCGATTCTGGAGGATCATTTAAAAGAGCAGGGAATCATTCTGAAGCCGGCCTATACCGATGGACTGGATGAAACAGGGCGTCCCTGGGGACTCCGGATCATAGGGAAACGGGGGATAGAAAAAATGCTGCCTCTCCGGAAGGATGAATATGCGCTGTATCTTTTTGACGTGGGAGACGGCGTTTTAGCATTTCCCGACAACGGAATCGGCCTCCGGTATATCCATGCGCCGTCGGATCGGAATTTCTGCGCGCCGGCAGGCGGCATGGGGAGTCTGCTGGCGGCGGGATCGGACGGAAAAGCGCTTTACATTCTGGATGCGAACGATGGAAAGCTTTATATTACGGAATCCCAGAAAGCCTGCGGACCCCTGGGCGGATTCCGCCGGCGCTTCTTCCGTACAGAAGAGTCTGAAGGGAAGGAGAAGCAGAATCATCCTGCCGGGGCCGTGGAGGCCATCGACATTCTTTCCCTCTACATAAAAACTGCGGAAGAATATTTTCCCGAAAAGGAGATCCAGGACGCGGTAACTGCCTTTTGCAGCTCCGGGATCGTCAATGTGGAGGATGCGACCTATTATGATCCTGCAGCCAAGATGTTTTTCCACGTCTACACGGACGGGAATTATTATCATGGTTATGAGGTGAGATACCCGCGACTGTCTCCAAAAGAAGTCATTCAATCTCACATAAGAGTGCACTTCTCCCTCAACAGTTTTATAGACGCCTGCCAGGCAGGCAAGATCCCGCTGCTGGTGATTCTGTCACGGCTTCCTTATCAGGATAGGCCTTATCGCCCGCCGGAAAATTTTGGATACGGAAAACATTTTATGTGAATCATACGTCCCTTTTAAAACAGGATGTATCAGCGCAGATACCGCCCCAGCGTCATCCGGCTGGCGGCAGGGGAGAGAAAATCCTGGGTGGAGAGCATGGATTTCTGCTGCCGGGACAGTTCTTCCCTCTCGAAGGCGCTCCGGTACTGCCGGGGTGAGCAGCCAAACTGCCGGGCAAATCCCTGGTTGAAATATTTAATATCGGAGAATCCGCAGGCAATGCTGATATCCAGAAGAGAAAAGTCCGTCAGAAGAAGAAGCTGGCGGGCTTTTTCGCATCTCATTTTCATCAGGCAGGCCTGAAAGGAGAGACCGAAAGAATCCTTAAAAAAGTGGGACAGGTAGCTCATGGTCAGACCCAGTTCCCGGGCCAGATCGGTCAGAAGCAGTTTTTCCGAATAGTGCTGGTCCATATAATCGCAGATTTTCCGGATGCGCTGGGCTTTCTGGGCGGAAAGCTGACGCTCTTTTTCAGATACCCGGCAGCAGGGCAGGCAGGCCAGAAGGTCTTCGAACAGAAGACAGATCAGCCCCGCGCATCGCAGGGGAGCCTCTTCCTTCCTGGAAAAATAGGCATCGGCGATGGAAAGAAGCAGGGATGACAGGCGGACTGCCGGAGCGTCTTTGGAATCGTCAGGGCAAATGACAGGACAGGAAAATTCCATATTTTTAATCTGCGGAAATATGTCCGCGAAAAAATCAGGGGAGATCTGCAGGGACAGAATCAGAGCAGGCTCGTCCGCAATCAATTCATGGCTTTCCAGGGGATTTAAGGCCCAGAGATCCCCTTTTTCGCAGGAGTAGGCGCTGCCTTTGGTCATAAGACGCACAGACCCTTCCAGAAGCAGGCAGATCTCAAAATCTTTATGTACATGGGGCGTCCGATAGAGCAGGTTCACCAGAAATATTTTATAGTCGCCGGCTCTGTGGAAAATCATCTCGAATTCTTGTTTCATATCCAGTATCACCTCTCTAACAGTATACATCATAAAGCTAATTTGTCATAGTCTTATCATAAATTAATCCATGAAAAAGCATGGGAATTGGGATATAGTAAAAATATGGAAAAAGTATGGGAATATGGCTGTATTCCATACGGCGTGAAATCATTTGTGCAAAAAGGAGGCTGAGAGTATGAGCAGCAAATTAACCTATGGCATGGTAGGCGGAGGCCCCGGGGCCTTTATCGGCGACGCCCACAGACGGGCCATCAGTCTGGACGGTTCGGCCAGGCTGGCGGCAGGGTGCTTTTCACGGGATCCGGAAAAAACCAAACAGCAGGGACAGGCTCTGGGAGTAGAGCCGGACCGGTGCTATGCGGATTACCGGCAGATGGCGGAAGCAGAGGGAAAACGGGAAGACGGAATCGATTTTGTAGTGGTGGTAACTCCCAACGCGACCCACTATGAAATCTGCAAAGCTTTTCTGGAGGCAGGCATCCATGTGGCCTGCGACAAACCGCTGGCCACAGACAGCGCCCAGGGCGAGGAACTGCAGAGGCTGGCCAGAGAAAAAGGCCTTCTGTTCATGGTTACCTATACCTATATGGGCCATGTGACGGCCAAGTATATCCGGGATCTGATTAAAAACGGGGAGATCGGAAAGGTCCGCACCGTGATGGCGGAGTATCCCCAGGGCTGGCTGTACAATGAAAATGACTGGGGCGGAAAGCAGGGTGAATGGCGGTGCGATCCGGCCAGATCCGGAAAGGTAAACTGTCTGGGAGATTTGGGTACCCATGTGGAGAATGCGGTGGCTACCATGACCGGGCTGAAAATTAAGAGAGTGCTGGCAAAGATGGATGTGGTGGTGCCGGGAAGAAAGCTGGATGACAATGACCAGGTTCTGGTGGAATATGAGGGCGGCGCTACAGGCGTAAACTGGACCTCCCAGTTTGCCATCGGGTGCGACAACAGCCTGCGGGTGCGGATTTACGGTTCGAAGGGCACGATCCTCTGGTTCCAGGAAAATCCGGAGGAAGTGACGCTGATCGGGGAGGACGGCATTGCCCGCTCCATCAAGAGAGGATACGGCGCCGTTACGCCGGCAGCCGCCAGATACGGCCGGCTGCCTTCCGGCCACACAGAGGGCTGGCTGGAGGCTATGGGCAATCTCTACGACAGCTTTACCCAGTGCGTGGAAGCGAAGAAAACAGGCAGCTTCACAGAGGATATGATTGATTATCCTACCGTGGAAGCGGGGGTACAGGGGCTGAAATACGTGGAGGCCTGCCTGGAGAGCAACGAAAAAGGGAATGTGTGGGTGGAACTGTAGGACAGTTTCCTGAAAATAAATAGAAGAGGAGGAGACGGTATGGCAAGACCGGTGACAATTTTTACAGGACAGTGGGCAGATCTTCCCATGGAGGAGATGTGCAGAACGGCAAAGAAAATGGGCTATGAGGGACTGGAAATCGCCTCCTGGGGCCAGATTGATGTGGAAAAGGCGGCTTCCGATGATAATTATGTAAAAGAGCTGAAGGATATGCTGGCAAAATATGACCTGGGCTGCTGGGCCATCGGCATGCACCTTCCGGGCCAGTGCGTGGGAGACGCGGAGCAGTGGGCCTATGACCCCAGACTGGACAATTTTGCCCCTTCCGCCCTGGCAGGAAAACCGGAGGAGATCCGTGCCTGGGGCGTACAGCAGATGAAATACGCGGCGAAGGCCGCCAAAAATATGGGTGTGGATACGGTTACATTTTTCATGGGATCTCCCATCTGGAAGATGTGGTATTCCTTCCCCCAGACTTCCGAGGAGCAGATAGAAGCGGGCTACCAGAGAATAAAAGAACTCTGGTCCCCCATTATGGATGTGTACGATGAATACGGCGTAAAGCTGGCCCTGGAGGTGCATCCCACGGAGATTGCCTATGATTACTGGAGCACAAAACGGCTTCTGGAAACCTTTGACTACAGACCTGCCCTGGGCATTAACTTTGATCCCAGCCATCTGATCTGGCAGGGACTGGATCCCGCCATGTTCCTGTTTGATTTTGCGGACCGTATCTATCATGTTCATATCAAAGATGCCAAGCTGAACCTGAACGGGCGCAACGGAATCCTGGGTTCCCATATTACCTTCGGAGACCAGAGAAGAGGCTGGAACTTTGTATCGCCGGGCCATGGGGACGTGGACTTCGACAATATTATCCGCGTGCTGAACCAGATCGGTTATGGCGGCCCTCTGTCCATTGAGTGGGAGGACAGCGGAATGGAGCGGGTATTCGGCGGAACGGAGGCCTGCGAATTTACGAAACAGATCAATTTTGAACCTTCAGACGTGGCGTTTGACGACGCCCTGAAGACAGACTGAATCAGCAAATAAAAAAATAAAAAGGAGATAGATGAAAGATGTCAAAATTCAAATTTTCAGTAGGACCATGGAACGTACACGAGGGAGCGGACACATACGGCCCGGCTACCAGAAAGACGATCCCTGTGGAGGAGAAGTTTAAGAAATTTGCGGAGCTGGGATTTTCCGCTGTACAGTTCCATGATGATGACGCCGTGCCCAACATCAACGACTACACAGAAGAAGAGATTAAAGAGAAGGCGCGGGAACTGAAAAAGACATTGGATAAATACGGCCTTAAGGCAGAGTTTGTGGCGCCCCGCCTCTGGATGGACGGCCACACTATTGACGGCGGCTTTATGAGCACCTTCCAGGAAGACAGGGATTACGCCATGTGGAGAGCGTACCGCTCCATTGATATTGCCAATGAGCTGGGAACGGATCTGGTGGTGCTCTGGCTGGCAAGAGAAGGAACCCTCTGCGCGGAGAGCAAATCTCCGGTATGGGCCACCAAGATGCTGATTGAGTCTATCAACAAGATGCTGGAATATGATCCCAAAATCCGGATCTGCATTGAACCCAAGCCCAACGAGCCCATTGACCGGAGTATCTGCGGCACCATGGGCCATGTAATGGCGATTTCCGCTGCTACCATCGATCCCTCTCGGGTGGGCGGAAACCTGGAGAGCGCCCACGCTATCCTGGCGGGACTGGATCCGGCCCATGAAATCGGCTTTGCCATGGCGATGGGCAAGCTGATGACCGTGCATCTCAACGACCAGAACGGTATCCGCTATGACCAGGACAAAACCTTCGGAGTGGAAAATCTGCGGGCTGCCTTCAACCAGGTAAAAGTGCTGAAAGAAAACGATTATGGCAGCCATGGAGAGTATGTGGGGCTGGATGTAAAGGCCATGCGTACCACAAAGGATGAGGACAGCTATAAACATCTGGAAAACAGCCTGAAAATTTTCAAGGCGCTGGAAGAAAAAGTGGAACGGTTCGACTATGAGTTCCAGAAAAAATGTGTGGAGAACCGGGACTTTGAAGCCCTTGAGATGTATGTGATGAATCTGCTGATGGGAATTGAATAAAAAATGAACAGCTGACATATAGAGGATGAGGGTGCTGGAAAAATAAGAATACTTGCAGCATCTTCATCCTTTTAATGATTATTATTGTCCATTAAGAAAGATTGACAGATGAAAAGTGTGATGATAAAATAGCATCGCGTTGTTAGTTTGAACTAATACAAGATAGAATAAACTGACAATCGGAATAGATGGAATCGACGGAAACGTCGATTTTTCAATGTTTATTAGTTAGTATTAACTAACTATGCGGATTAGAATAAAGTACAGAAGGGAAGTTCATGAAAAGTATGAGAGCTTGGCGGATGTTTCTGGCAGGGATAACAGCAGGACTCTGGATGTCTGCCACAAACGTCTGGGCGGGGGAAGAATCCCGCCGGCTGCCGGAATTTTTACAAGAACAGTCGTTTGTCTATGACGAATTGGAAACCGGAGAGGGAAGTGATCTTTATACACTGGAATTTACAGAGACAGGATACAGGCTTTACCAGGATGGAGGATTTGGAATTATCTCAGAGGGTACAGTGACTGTCTCGGGAGAAAACAAATTGATTTTTCAGGAAGAAACGGGAGATGAGGCCGATTCCTGGGAGGGAAGTTATGAAGGAAACGCTTTTTCAACGCCGGAAGTGAACCTTTATTATGGGGAAAAGGTTATGAAATTTGAAACTGGCGTGAAAAACGAGGAGGACGTGTATCTGCATTATCTGGGAGTATATGAAAGCCCGGGCGGTAAGGCGATTTTGATTTTGGATCGATGGAAAGAGTTTTATATCTGGGATGGAAAAGAACTGCTGAGGGGGACTTTTGAAATCTACCAGGACGGAACAGCTGTCTTCACTTCAACAGAAGGGGAAATTCAGCAGGCATATGTGAAGAAAACAGGGGAGGGGGATTTTGAAATCCAGGAAACGGTTTTTGATATACAGGGAGAGCAATTTTCCTGGGCCGAAGCCTCTGCGGTTTATAAGGCGGAACACGCCATGGGAGCCTATACCCTTTCATGCTACGATTTGAACGTATTTGCCATTCGAGGAGCGGACGGTTTTGTGAAAGCTATGGGAACTCTGCAGACAGAAGAGGAAGAAGGGACGGTTTCTTATTTTCCCAGGATGATTACAGATGAGGCGGAACTTGGAAAGGGATTCTCTGTAAAATTTGCTAATAAAAACGGAGAACTGATTTTTCCTGATACCACGCCTCTGCTTCCAAGAAGCGGAAATATGGATGAGAAGACAGGAAAAGGGTCCTACTGGCAGGCTGGTACTACTCTGGAATTTATAAAAAGCAAGGAGAAAAAGATGAGGGCGGTAGACTGGGATCCAAGAGAGATCAATCTGAAAGAGATTCCCATCCGTGCAGTGTCAGCCGCTGGCAAAGCATCCTTTTCCCAGGTGATGCCATCTATAGGGAAGGCTAAGCCGCTGGTGCTGCTGATTGATTTTCCGGATTACAAAAGACCCAGATTTGTTGAGGCATCGGATATGGAGGAGGCGCTGTTTAGTCTGGAAAATCAGGATTCTCTTGCGGCATACTATTACAGGTCTTCCTACGGAAACCTTACGATTGATGGGACGGTGCTGGACTGGTACAGGATGGAGAAGGAACGGGACGCATATGAAACGGATCGGGAGGTGATAGAAGAGGCGTTAGGGTATTACATTGAAGAGAAAGGGCTGAGACTGGCAGATTACGATGCGGATGAAGATGGAGTTGTAGATTCCCTGTTTGTTTTATGGGCAGGAAACCTGGATGATGAAAGCGGCATTTGGTCCGCTGCTTACCGCTCTTCCTGGAATTCTTCGCCCGAGGAGTGGGGAACAAAGATAACCGGCTATATTTTTGTGCCAGGCACTACAGTCTGGTCTTCGGTACCGCCTCTGATATGCAACACAAATTCTCTGACTCATGAGACCGGGCATTTGCTGGGGCTGAATGATTATTATAGTTATGATACTTCAGACCGGACAGACGGAGGTGAGGCCTATACTGGAGGAGCGCTGGAAGGCGGGCTGGGAGGCATGGATATGATGGATTCCAACACGGGGGAACACAATGCGTTCAGTAAATGGCTGCTGGGATTTCTGGATCCGGAAGTGCTGGAGTACGATGAAATTTTCACCCTCAAAGACCGGGAAAAAGAATATCGGCTTCGGCCTTCTAATGAACAGGGAGATGCTATTTTCATTAAATTACGGGATGACGATACTCTGTTTACAGAACTGTTGGTGATAGAGGCTGTAAGTCCTACTATGAATGCCGGTGAACTGACTCGTCTGGAAGAACCGGCAGTAAGAATTCTTCATGTGGATGCGTCTTTGCAGGAAGAAGGGCAGGAGGGAAACTGGAGAGGGTACGGATTTCGCAATGACAATTCTTACACTAGTACAAAATTTATCAGTATTCTGGAAGCAGACGGAAAAGATGAAATTCTAAATTATCTTCCTTCGGATGCAGGCAATAAAGTTTCTTATGATCCGGAAGATTATTACAGGGAAGGCGATAGGATTACCCCTAATACCTGGCCTGGCACAAACGGATATGACATATATGGAAACGCCACGGTGTTTAATGGCCTGACAATATGGATTGAGGAGATTTCCCCGGATGGAGAAGCATTGATCCGGCTTGGCTATGAGGAAGAGGAAAATAAGCTGTCTGTGGCGGAGGTTTCCCCCTCTCCCCGGATAGTTCCCTATACGGGAGAAGCAATCTGCATACCTGCGGACACCCGTGAGATTACAGTGACCTATGATCAGGAGATTGAACCGGCAGAGGAAGGTTCCCTAAAGCAGGTAATAGCGGTTTCCGGAAATGATAGACTGGAAGAATATGATGTGATGATACAGGGGAAAGAACTGAAAATACAGTTTGCAGAACCTCTTGGGGAAAACCGGGACTGCACCATTATAATCCCTGCGGATACAGTAAGGGGTAAGGAAAATAAAGCGAAGGGCAATTTTAACAGCATCTGGGG
>DSTFC04002__coassemble_577_pt1 | contig 66040 bp, 64 predicted proteins | sample DSTFC04002__metabat2_high_PE_043 | metagenome-assembled genome bin DSTFC04002 | reverse complement strand
CTGCATTTAATCACCCCTGTTCATCAGTGTGTCCTACAAACGAGAGCATCCACACGTCAAGCGGATTCCCATCTTCATCTAAGGCTGTTTGTCCTGTTTTTTTAAAGTAAAGGCTGTCACATCCGTATTCATCCAGCATTTCTTGTGTAATCATTCCGAGGCGTTCTGTATCTTCAGCAGTATTATTTACCGGCTTTACAATTCCAGCTGCTGCAAGACGCCCCTTAAGCCATCGACCCATAATCAATTCGTCACCCACTGCACTAAACTGTTTGTTGTTGTCACTGGTTGTATGAGCCTTAAACCAATATCCGTCATCTGTTACCACAAAAAACGGCTTGTTTTTTTCTGGATAGCCATCCATTTTATAAACGTCCGCTCCGACAGTAAGCTGTGTTTCAAACCAATCTCTTGCCTTTCTCTTACTCCTGGGAGCCGCATAACACACATTGATATTGGATTTCGTGTAATGCTTGCCATCATCCATATGGCGTTCATCAGCTTTCGGCACCTTAAGCTTCAGCAGAAAAGAAACATACGCCATACACCTCTCATAAAAAGCCACATTTGTCTGCGGAACTGTAGTAACCAGATCTATCCCATTTAAAGCTGTATTTACTTCTCTTATCAGTGGCATTCCGCTGATATCTGCTATATTAGCTGAGCATAATGGAGCATTCAGCCTTTCAATATGACGATCAATATCCGTAAGCATTTTTTTATCTGTAATTAATGCAGAAAGCTCATACTGCCTTCTGTTAGCCGCCTCAAGCTTTATTGCGCCAAGATTTGCGGATCCGATAATCGCCGAAAAAGGGCTTCCGTTTTTGTAAAAGCAATACACTTTTCCGTGATACTTAAAGGATTTTACCAGTCTTATTTCACCAATGCCTAAGTCTTTCCATTTCTGGTTCAGTTTTATGGCCAAATGATAAGCTCCCTCTGGCATTCCTTCAATAAAGTACATTCCTATAGTAAGGCGAATTTTTTGCAGATTACACCTTTCTGTAAGCAGATCCAATTCTGAAATTGATGCCGCAGAAGTATATCCAACAGCGATTTCAACCTGATCTGCCTTCTCCATCTGTTCCTGAAAACAATCAATGATTGTTTCCTGCTCATCCTCTGTATCCAGAGGAAGAATATTTGAATAAAGAAGTTCCATGCCATCCTCCCTTAATCTATCGTTTCCATAATATCTTCCAATTTGCAGTTCAATGTCTCACAGATTTTCAAAAGTACATCCGTTGTAATATTATCCCCTCTGCCGAGCTTAGCAATTGAAGCTGAGCTAATGCCCGCCGCTTCCTGCAAATCTTTTCGCTTCATGTCCTTATCGATTAACAATTTCCATAATTTATTATAGCTGATTTTCATTATTCACCTCAGTCTTCATAAAAACATATCAAACAAGTCATCTCCAACTGTTTCCTTCTCATCTATCAGCTTTTGCATATATTCCCTCACCTTTACAAACTCTGCTTTCAACGGAAATTCGTCATTTTCCAGCAGACTGACAACATCATCAAAACTTTCCGGGTCATTTAAAAGGTTAGAAATCTGAATTTCATAATTTGTCCCAACAATTTCCGGATCTCCATACTCTCTTTTATACTCCCAAGGCACTTCTTTAAGCTCAATAAGCTCATTTGTATCATAATCTGGATCCTCAAAAGCCTCATCCAAATAAACCCACTCATTCACAACAAAGCGCTCGTCCTGCGGCAAATCCTCGTTGCCAAATGTATGACAGGCTAAGACATTGTGTGCAATAAAATCATACAAAAATTTATTGAATATCCGCTTGTCTCTCCATCTTCATAATATAAAACCGGATACATCCTCTGAAGAAATGTCCAATATCCCTCCTGTTCATCGCATTCTCTAAACAATGATGTTAAAAATGGTTCAAATATGTATTCTTCAATTTTTTCCGGAATCATATCATAAAGCATATTGAAGGTCTTATCTGTATAATGTCTGCTTTTTTTATTTTCAAAGAAATCACCAATATGTCCCAAAGTCCTGTCTTTCTGTTTCGAGAAATAAAGCGCACAAAAGTATTCCTGAAATGATCTGTGCGTAAAGTGGTACTTTCCGCTCTCATAAAACATAAGACACATATTCCCTACTAAGTCATCCCGGAAATCTGATGCAGTAACTTCTTCTAATCCTTTCTGTCTTTCCCGCAGTTCATTGAAATATTTTTCAAACTGAACTTCCGTAAATTCAAACCTTTCATCTCTGTAGCTTCTGGCACAAAATTCAGCAAAATACTCAGCGAATCTATCCGCTGTCAAGCCTGTTTTCAGCACACGTTTGTAAGCACCTTTACTGGCATCATGTTTTTGTGAAAGAGCCACATAGGCTTCTCTGTAAAATATATGCATTTTAGACGGAATTTCAGCGAACTGTTCATATGTCATTAACATAATTGTAAGCAGGAGCGGATTTTGAGTAAATTCCATGTGAGTATAATACAAGGAAAATTCCAATTCTTCCCGAAAACGCTTTTTTATAGTTGGCTCATCCGGCCTAAAGTCCAATTTATCAATCAGCATAAGCGCCTGCTCTTTGGAAAACGGGCAAAGTTCCAAAACGGTAAAACGATTCAAAGACACAAACGGACCTGTCGGTCTTGACGAGATAATAAACATATTATCCGTATATTTATCCGCAAAGAGATCTAATTGAAGTTCAAATGTCTTTCTAAAATCCGACCTTATTTCATCCAAACCATCGAATAGAAGCAAACATTTCCCGACTTCGAGCAGTTCTGAAAACTCCTTCATATTTCCTTTGCCGCCAAGGCTCTCATACTTCTCATAAATATACTCTACAATTCCTCGATAAGTCGAGTCATAATCCTTTAACGGAATAAAAATAGGAACTTTATTTAAATCATCAAAATTGTCTGCAGCATCCAAAAGCAGATGGCGCATCATCATTGATTTTCCGAGGCCTCCAGTTCCTGATATTAAAATGAAATTAGAGCAGTCTTTCAGTTTTTTAACAGAGACATCTTTTATTCTTTTTATTTTGTAAGAGCTTTTTTTAGTGTATATTTTCTGTGATATGTCATTACAGACATAAAAATCATAAAAGTCTCTCGGTGCGTCACTATAAAGAAGGGTCTTTACATGACTGTACTTATCATAAGCATTGTCCAAATACTCTGAAAAATCTGTTACAGCGGGGAGAATGCCTTTTGGAATTAGAATCCACGGTGCTTCCCCCGTTAATTCAGGTGCAATACCACCTGGGAGAAGAAGAGCCTCTTTATTGCTTGGTACGACATACGGATCCTGTTCCTCTTCCTCTTCATCAATAGCATTCAATGACAAATAGACAACTTCTATATCCCTTCTCCAATTCATCCCAATTTGCGAGATAAACTTTGGTCTGCTGCGAGTGGTTCCTTTTTGATGCCATCTTTCGTAGGTATCAGCACCAACAGAGTTGTCGAAACGATAGTTTACAATAAAGTTCCATACACCAAGCAAAAATGGTTGAAACTCTACGCTGTCAGCTTCCAAGATTTTTTCCTTACTATAGCGTTTGCCATATCTATCTATATAAAAAGGTTCATCATTTATTTCATCATCTTTGCTTATTATCTCCAAAATCGCACAAATAAGCCATTCGCCCTTATTTTGCTCATCCAAATAACACGATGTAAATTCGCACATTCTTTTCAGTACCGAGCTATAGTTGTCTAACAGCGCACTATTAAATTTTTCTATGATGCTTGATTTATCAAATGGCAGATACTCATTAGACGAGAGTCTGCATGCTTTATAAGAAGACGTGTACGTCACAAAAGATCTTCCTGCGGGCGTTTCAAAATTAGGCTGAACCACTCTAAGCAGTCCAGCAAAAACCTCTCCATCCGAAAGACCGTCCCTTTCTCCCGATGAGTTTTTACGAGCGGCCGTTCGTTGCTTCCTTGCCTGCAAAAGCAGCGTCAGAAAAGTTCCACCGCATAATCTGAATCTCTCATCCGTTGCCATACATCATCCCCCAATCCTCATGTTTTGACTTTATTTACTCAATTGACACTGTTAAGAAGCTGTCGCACTTTACACCAACACTGTTGACTATATGATTATACATAAAGAGCCCCGGCATTTTAGCTGAGATAAGAGTAGTATATCACATTTATTCTGTTTGTTCCAGAATAAAAATCAAGCGTTTCTAAAGAAAAATGCTTTAATTCCGCTGAAACAATTTATATTTCAACTACTGTCTCTAAACCAATAAATGTGGGGTAATTTGTCCCAGGCATGACGTTAAACTGCCGACCAGATCTGAGACTTACTCCAAAGGCCACGGAGTATGCTTCGCAGTCACAGTGATGGAAAACAACTGAACATCAGGAGCCAGCAAGCGAACTGCTGGTCACCTTCAGGAAATGGGGAGAACCCCTAAGAGGTGACCGAATGAAGATTTTACTGGCATATCAAAATGGCTGTCTCCATTTCCGAACTCGGAAAGGAGACAACCTAAATGGCAAAAGAGATTGTATGGGACAGCCTCACCCAGGAAGAGGCACAGACGCTCGAAAACCTCAGAAAGAACGGCATCGAAATCTATGCCGCGCCTATCGAAATCGAGCATAAGGAACAGTTGGAGACTCTTAGCATCACTCAGCAGGAATGCCGTACCTGGTATATCGGCAGCGAGAAGGTGATCGTTCACCTTACTCCGGCAGATAAAGGCACGTATCATTTCCTTTTGGACGAGCTTCGCACCAGACATCGCAAAGAATACAGAAGCAGAAGGTGCCAGATTCCTGGCAAGAATAAGCCGCTGATTATGTGCCCGGAATGCAACCGCTGCTCAGAGTGCCCCTATCCCGAATACCGGGACAAGCACAAGGCGAACTCCATCAGCTGGGATGGCTTAATCGAATCCGGTTACGAAGGCGAGGCTGACAACTGCATGGTGGAACAGCTGCAGGCAAAGCTGGAATATGATGAGATTCACACTCTGATGGATTCTGAAAATCCCATCATCGCTCAGGTCTTCGAAATGAAGGAGCGTGACGGTTTTTCAGTCAGCGAGATTGCGGACAGGCTCCACATTAAGCCTCGGAATGTCTATTACTATTTGGACAGAGCAAAGGCAATCGGCAAAAAGTACAACAAGGAAATCTAAATTCTCTGCCCCTGGGGCCACACGCTGGCTCCGGGGGATTTTTGTACTCTCACACGATTTGCACAATCACACGATAAATCGTTAAAAGGTGAACACCCCCATTCAGCGGCACCTGTGTCTCTCATCGGTCGGCACACCAGTGCCCGGCAGGAAACAAACATTAAACAAGAGCCTTCATCCCGGAAAGTCCTTGTATTAAGCCGCTTTGCGGAGTGAAAACCCTCTATGTGATTGTATCATATCTATGCAATTAGCATCCAAGAAAGTCAGGGTAGCCAGTTTTTTTTGAAACTCTTTTAATTTTCGTTCACGAGTTTTCTCTACGGCAATCTCGCAAATTTCTTCAAACTCTTTTTTTAAGTCATCGAGGAACAGTGGATCTATCACCTTATGGATATTCTCAATAGAAGTATAGTGCATACCTCCGCTACGACGAGTTTCTGGATTCAGCGTGCTTTCAAAAACTGCACCAAAGATCGTCGGACTAATTTCTGACCAGTTAAAGTCAGAACTTGCTTTATTAAGAAGCAAACTCCGAATTTCATTCGTAAACGGCGGTATCTCAATATCTTCATTTGCAAACAAGCCGCCATTCACATAAGGGAACGCAGCCAAATTGGGGTTATCATCTTTTAAGTAGGGGTCTCGGTCCTCCGGCGCAGTATCCAGTACCTGAAATAGTTCGATTAGTGCTTTGCGCAGATGACGTGTGTCATACTCTGCCAAATAATCGTGAAACATTCCGTGATGACCGAAGATACCGGCATCTTCTGCATAAAGGCAGAATACAAGACGGACGCAAAGGATATTCAGACTTTTCAAAGCACGTTCACTATCAGGCTCTGCATACTGTTTGTGAAAAGCATCGTAAAGCAAGCCAACCATTTCGCCAGCAGCAATCGAAACTTCCATTTCCCGCTTCAAATGCTCATTTTCGCTATCTACCAAAAAGGACAGCCGGTAATATTCTGTCGGAAGATTTTCTAACAGAATTTCTTCCGGTTCACCACTTGGGCGCTCCATATCATAGACAAAAAACTTTTCAAAATTACAGGTCACTACCCAGCGGGGATGTTGCGACAAAGGTAATTCGGTAATATAACGTTTTGCCTGCTGAAAAGGTGTCAGCAATGTACCATCTGATTGCTTAATAGGCTTTTTCAAGTCTTTGCCTAACGCCTTTTGTTCAATTAGTACCTTCGTGGATGGAATCGTCCCATCTATGAAACTGGTGTGATCAAGATGCACTTGCTCCTCAAATGTGATAAATTGTTCTGGATGTTCCACACCATAGACATCACGAAGCAGAGAGAGCCAGAATGGTTGACTTTCTCCTTTTTCGTAACCTTTATCTTTCCAATATGCAGCAAATTGTCTTGCTGCTTCTTTCTGTTGTGTATCGTTCATTTTATACCTCCGCCCAGCATTTCCAAGAATCAGATCATCCTAAAGAACTTCAGTGCCTCTGTAATCGCCGCTTCCTTTTCCGGCGGGCATTTCGGCTGTCTGGAACTTTCGGATTTTGGTTTGTTGTAGTTTTCCCGCTCGATAATGCCATACTTCTGTTTGACCTGGGCGATATAAAGGTGGCTGACTTTCAGACCAGTATGCTCCAGCACATAGGCTTTAATCTCATCATAGGTGGCTTTGCTCTCCGCAGCAGTCAAATCCAGCTCGTCTAGATTCAACTCTACCTCGATATGCTGCTTGGTATTGAGTTTGGACAAAAGCACTACCGTCTCAACATGGCTCGATACGTCCATTTTGATGTCAGGGCTTCCCGACGTTCGCGGAAACAAATCCAGCCGATTTCATCTGAACTTATCCACTTTTCGCCCCGTTCGCCTCAACCCATTCGTTCGCGGGAACATATCAACTGTTTTCCAGAAACCCGCATAAAATTGCGCTTTTCCGGGAATCTGGCAAGTCCATCGTCTCAACCCTGATCGGCTCCGCGAGTGCATGGGATTTCATCGCCTCAACCCTAATTCCACGCTTGCTCTATGTATGGCACAAGCACATCATAGAATTTCTTTGACCATTCGGCATGGAATTTTGCCATCTGCGGCCAGTCTTCTTCGTTTTCGATACTCACATCATCCAGCTGTATAAACACCTTTGATGACTTAATATCATCCCCACGGTTCCACTGAAGTGCTGTTCCAAGTTTAGCTTCAATCTCGTCCTTAAAAAGATACAGCGCATCAAAGGCTTTCTTGTTTTCAGCTTTCTCAGCTCTGGCAAAGACAACCTCTGCACGTGCTGAGTCAAAATTAGCAACACAGCACAAATAGAAACCACCAATGCCAAAGAAACCATTGATCCAGTTATCTGTGCTTGGATTTACATTACTGAAGGAACCCGGATTTCCATGAGCTTCATGGATCTGTACCAAGGCATATGTCCAGTATCGCTTTCTTATCTCAAATCTCGTCTCGGAAGATTCACCACTAAAACTCAGGCGTTCACCAACAAGAGAAAGTGCTGATGTAATTCGGTCAAAGTGATCGATAATCCAATCAAATACTTTCGGCTGCTCCGAAGGATTAAAAACATCGGTGTTTTCCTCGATGACGATGGAACGAGTAGTGCCTGTCGGTTTTGAATACTCCCAATTCAAGCTCTCACCGAATTCAGCTTCAATCTGGTCTCTCAGCTCTTTCAACCGGTTATAGGTATCCACATTGTAAGTGTAGATACCCATTTTGATGCGCTTGCCGTAAGGAATAGAGAAAAACAGGTGATAACCATTAGCACCAATATGAACATCATAGTATGTGCGTCCGGATGCTTTCTGTTTCGCTATATCAGCCGCTCTACCTTCTTCTGCAGCGTATTCAACAAACGCAGTCCAGAATTGCAGCTTCTGGTCTTCACCGGCACCGTCAGCAATGTCCTCAATCTCTGGTGCAGCTGCTGATGACTCCTCAAGCTCAGCCGGAATCTCCCTACCATCCTTGACGAACGAGATACCTATCAGTTTTTCTAATTGGTTCTCATCAAACTGCAGGTTCCATCGTTCCTGCATAAATACGAGCAGCTTTTCCGTTCTATTGTATATTTCAAATGCAGTCCAATCCTGCAGCTTGGACACCTCGATTTCTGAATGAGAACCGTTTTCATATCCGCGACGGCCCGTGTTCTTGGAATGCTTCTTATCCTCAAAGCTGTCATTCTGAAGTGCGGAGTTTACGCTCTGGGAAAGAGGCAGCAGATTCCCAAGCGCACCCGAAAGCATCTTGATTTCAGCGCCCTTAAACTGCCGGAACATATTACGCCAGTAAAACTTCGTTGGCGTTTGCGGAAGAATATGCTCAATAGACACTTTATCCTTCTCAGATTTGGTAAACATGGACCATGTGCAGAATCGGTCTATATTGTTCTTTTCTGCCAGCTTAGCTTCGTACTCATAGAAAAAGTATCTCAGACTATTCCAATCATAAAAGCCATTTCCTGTAGAGAAATATTTCTCGATTCTGGTGACGAAGTTCTGTGAGGCAAACTCTATATCGTTTGTTGTCCGATCATAAATCTCCTTGCAGAGATCATTGACATCCATTTCTTTTACATAAACCTGACGAGCGGCACGATAATAATCACTGCTTCCATAAGATGCGTTAAAGTTACCTAAGCGGAATGCCACAAAGATAAAGCGCTCAATAGCCTCAAATATTTTAATCCTGCTATCTGCAGAAATATCCCTCCGACTTATAATTGCAGAAACGAGAGGTCTGAAGTGCCCGATACCAATGCGGTTAAGCCTATCAATCCTCTTCTGCTCATCTGATGTGAGATTTACACTTTCAAACGGGAAATAGGTATCATACCAGTACTTCGCCATATCTTTGAGACTGTTGACATAATCTTCGATTTCCTTCGGTTGAAGCTTTGAAACTTCTATGGTCTCCGGTTCTTCCGTCTCGACAGTCTCCACTTCATCTGCATCGGTTACATCATCACTAATAACAGACTCGGCCTCTGTCTCTACCAGCACTGGCGTCTTTTCAAATATACCCTTCGAGGAGAATTTGCTTAGCAGAAATTTGATGTAGTCGTCGCCACGTTTACGGGAATATCTGAAATAGATAATCCAATGTGCACGCAGGAAGTCATCATCAGAAAGCGGAACACTCTTATTCCTTCCGAGCTGATAATAGACTTCTTTCCAAGCATCGTTAATTTTCTTGCGCAGTGCAGTCTTGTCCTTCTCATCAAATATGTCATCATCATAGAGCGTGGTAAGGTAGATCAATCTGTTCTTCAGCAGTTCAAGATTTGTCAGCTTCTTACCACGGTTATTCATGGTCTCAAATGCCACGAACACATCGTAATCGTCGTCAATCTCATGGAGATTAAACATCAGCTTCTGCGTGAGCTTCTTGTAAAGAGTATTCACAGACTCAAGTCCGTTTTCTCCGGACTCCTCATACAGTTTCCTGATGTTCTCAGCAAAGAAGTTCTTAGCAAACTTCAGATTTTTTGTATAGTAGGTCTCGTTCACTGCACCGGAGTACGGCTCATCAAAGACCTTATACTTCATATATTCCGCACTGGGATTGTCCACCTCGTACCCGAAAAGGTAAGTCGTCACCACTCCATTTGGCGGTCTTTTCCGGCAGATGTACTTTGAAACGATCTCCTCGACCGTCTCATATCCGAGAGTGATCTCCTTGTCAGACTTGCCTTCGTTCTCTTCCAAGCCGCGCACAAAGCCCACAATCTCGTTCAGAAGAATAACGAACGTGGTGATGCGCTGCTGACCGTCGACTATATGGCAAGGCTTATATCCGTTTTCAACCAGCCACAAATCCTCGCCCCAGCTGATGGTCTCCTTGCTTTTTAGAGGCTTCAGTGACAGAAGGCCTGTATAGTGGTATCGGTCAGACTGAAGATTTACAAGGTCATCCCAGAAATCGACCAACTGCTGCTGCAGCCATGCATAACCGCGCTGATAGTCCGGTATTCGAAACAATCTATTTTGAAATAGCAGCGACAACGGCTGCAGCTCATTTGCCATGATCTGAAACCTCCTTATTCGATAACTCCATCCGTATCAAAGATATGATCAAGTTCATCGGTATTTATTGCGTGAGAAACTTTTTCACGGATGGCCGTCCTATACATATCCAGTCTCTTAAACTGGTTCTTTCCAACAGCATCCTTACTCATACGAATAAGCTGAATCCTGCCAACACCCGGATTCTGGCGCGCGTATTCCGCAAAGCCCTTAGCCTTGCCAAGGTTATCCTTGAAATCAGGACTATGCGGCTCAAGAATATCAATCACATATCCTACATGCTCGTCTTTCCGAACGACAATAAAATCTGGATATGTAGGTTTGATTTCCCCATCGATTTCATATGGAATACAAAGTGCCCATGAACCTCTGGAAGGATTACGAATCCAGCAGACAAAATCAGGACGCTTTTCCTCTACCTCAATAAGCTCTGCCTCCCAGCCATTCAATTTCAGCTTTGCAGTTCCAGTCGTTTCACTAACGAAAAGGTGGTCTCTATATTCTCTGCCGCCTGCTTCATGAGGAACCTGTATAGTTTCCGGCAAACGGAAGTTATGCTTGCTGACAGGATCACCATCAGAAACAATACTGTCATACTCCTTGCGAATTTTCTCTGAATCGATAGTTGCGATGTATCTTCTATAATCATCGTTCAGACCGTGGAAACGATCCTCTGCATAGGAATGCAGGCGATTCATACATTCATCATCAGCAACGAAGAGAATGACATCAACCTTGAAAGCTGTCAGATCGGCCATATCCATATACTTGTTACCATAGGCCATACCGATACCTTCTCTGCCGAGCTTTACATCTGCAATCTGGAACTGACGCTCGATATCGGTGTCTGTTGTAGTAAACATATCGTGTACAGAATAGTTGTCCACGGTTTCACCGAAAGCATCAAATATCTGCGTTGCCAGTTTGAATTGTTTCACCTGCTGAACAAGATCATCATACTTACCAGCGCTTTTCAAGTTCTCCACGTAGTTGTGGATCATCTCAACAATCTCATCCTGCACCTCGCGAATCGCTTCACGATGCAGTTTTGACATTGTGAGCAGATGAGCCATCCTATACAGCGATTTCAGATAGTCGTTGATACGAAGAGCTCTGACATTATAGGAAAGTAGTCCTGCGTCGTTAATGAATTTCATGACTGCTTCGCGGTCAAACAAATCCTCATCTTCAGAAGCATCTGGCTGGCTTTCTTGCGCTATGGGTATTTCGCTTACACCAGAAACCGGAGTAGCTTCTGGTCCATGCGCTGTAGTATCTGCGTTCTGTGTAGGAATTGAATTATCATTTCCGGACTGCTGTTGACTATTTCCAGTCGCCTCTGGCAGGCTTCTCTGCTCAACGGCAGCACTCTCAGGCTGCTCCAAAGCGCTGTCAGCTCCCGTTGTCTCTGCAGGTGCGCTTGCAGTCTGCGAATCAGATGTCTGGCCGGAAAAAACATCGAACAAGTTCATCTGTCCCGGAACAGGCTGCTCCTCTTTTTTCTTCTTCGGTTTGACGGTCAATGTTTCAAAATGTCTGCCGGAAAGAGACTCTCCATAAATATCGGTGGGAATGTCTCCACCCTCTGTACTTTGAAGGGCTTCTACAACATCCTTAACAGTATTTTCATTAAAGTACGGCAAATAGAGATGGACATCGTTTAAGACGTCATCCACCTGAATATGCATCTGCATAGGCGTCCGGACCATTCGACCGAGGAGCTGTGCAATATACGTGGCGTCACTGGCATGCTTGAAAGACATCATGGTTTCTGCACGAGGGCAATCCCATCCGGTGGACAAATTTTCTTTGAAGAACACCACTCGAATATTTCTGTCCTCTGCGATATTGGACGGCTCCTCGTAACGCACTTCGAGTCCGTTGACAGTCAACGTCGCCGTTGTGCCACCGAAGGTATGTACCACCTGTCCGCTTTCCAGCTTAAAACCAGTCCGTTCCTCTATCTTTGCAATACAGTCGTCCAGATTAGTGTCTGTCAATGCATCGCCGGTACCGTTAAGCACCTGAATAATCAGAATCGGATTTACATAAGCATAATGCTGCTCAAAGCAATATTGAGTCCAGTGTTCCCATTTTTCCTTCCAGTCGTCCGCAGCCGCCTGCAGAATAGCCATATCGTTGTTAACGGTTCCCTCTTCCGGGTAGGTTATAACGATTCTATCCTTTAAAAGTCCGGAGGCGCGTACTTCATCAGTGGTCACGATTGATTTATGAATCGTGGAAGACGTTCCCTCAACCAGAGCATTAAATCTCTGCGTGGTAGCAGACATACCAATAACAACCGGCATGGGCGGGATACCGTCCGGATCACTGCCTTTGATGAATTTCTGCATGATAGTCGTGGCTTTGCTGGCTTCACGGCCCTGCATGCCACGGTGTGCCTCATCTATGATGAAATACAGCCGGTCGCTCTTTTCACGGACAGTATTCGCAAGTGTCTGCCAAATAGTATAAGTTCGACCATCACCGTTTTTCGTAAGCTTAGATGTGACTGATAATTTCTGTGTGTTCAGAAAATAAATATGACCATCCTCAAACAGTTCTTTGTCGAACGAGTCTTCCGAAACCGTGACGCACTGTGAAAGGCGAATTTTGTCGGCCTTGGAGTCAATCTTCTGTTTTGATTGCTCATTCAGCTGCGGTGAGTCCGAAAGCCAGATGATAATAGCATCCGGCTGCTCCACATACTGTTCATCACCAAAGAAGATATCCTCAATCAATGCAGACATAATGATGGTCTTTCCGGCTCCGGTCGGTGCAGTGAAGGAAACCACCTGCGGCGCATGCGTCCTATGATAGCTGCCCATCGCCTCCGCAGTCTTCATGCGGATGTCGGCAAGAGCTCTTTTTTGAAAAGGGAATAATTCTACTTTCATGGTTACCTCCCTGTGTTGATACGGAAATTATCCAGATAGTCTCTGTAGAGCTGATAGCAGGCCTTGCCTTCATACGTTCTAATCATCGTTCGATATGCTGACTCCGAATCTGTTACAATAAACACGGTCTGAATTTCCGGATGCTGGTCCAATTGAGCATCGAACTCGGAATAATAAATCTCGTCGATAAGGACTGCCATCTTGTTCTCCGGTAAAATGAGCATATCCGGAAGTGTGTCACATTCAAGAGTTGGATATTTTCCAATAGCTCCTGCTTTCATCCAGAGCACCGGAAGCAACTCACGGAACTGTCTGCCAAGCGCCACAGCAGTTTTGTCGAGAAAGCTCAACTTAAAGAAGGCTGCATTTGTTTTGAAACCATCTGCCATTTTCATTTCTGCCAGCGAAGGTGTATCAGGCATTTTTACTTTTTTATATTTACCGTTTGCCTCCTCATCTGGTAAATATCTATCGTGGTATGTCCCATAATCTCCAGACAATGGTGCGCCAGAAATGTTCTTGCCCTTTATCGTACATAGCGTTCTGGGCCACGTTACATTATGAGCTATTCCCAAGTTTTCCCACTCCTCGTCTCCGGGCTTTCTTCCAGCTTTAGTAAGCCGTTTTTGCTCATCGTCAGAGACCTCATTGTTCGTCACCATAATGCAGCGACGATTACCATTATCCATCGCATTTAACAAATTGACTGCATGCAAAGTTGTACCTGAACCCGCAAAAAAATCCACAATCAGAGCATTAGGCTTATATGCCGTACAAAAATACAAACAATCCATTACAGCGTAAACGGACTTGGGAAAAGTGAATCTTTTCTCTCCGAATATATTGCCAAGTAGACGAGAACCATATTGGGTTGAATCGTGAGATGCTGTTTTCCAAATATCCCCCGGGACGGCAAGTACATATTCTGTATCAATATCATCTACCAGTATTTCGTTATTAACACCGCGCCCACTAATTTCAAATTCTCCATTTACAACCTTCGCATATTCAGCACGTGCCAAACGATATACTGTAAACCCTCTACGGCTATCGCCTCCAACTTTAACTCGCCCTTCTTTCAAACCATCTATTAGTGTTGTTGTTGACCACTGCCAACGTCCCTCAGATCCATCATTCCTGATGGGAAGTAGACAATAGAGCCCTTCAATCTGAAGAGCATCTGATACTCCTTCCGGTAGGGGATCTCCTACTTTCTCAATCTTCCCGCTTTCAGGATTAATGTAAATAGGATAGAATCCTCCCGGAGAGTCTTTTCTTGTCGCACCGGTCCCAGAGCGTTTCAACAAATCCCAGCGGATATTTCCAGTATGAGTCCTTCCTCGATCAGAAACCCATTCTCGATTAATTTTTACTCGTTGCGGAGATGCTTCTCCAAAATAAAGGAAAAAAATGTATTCTCCACTTCTGCCAAACTCACCAGCTCGTGCTACGATAGCCGGATTGATCATTGTGCTTATCATCTGTATTCTGGCTTCAGGAAATAGCTCCTCAAGCAAGCAACCCAAGTGTAAGTATTCTTTTTCATCGATAGTAATGATCATGACAGAATCATTTGGATTCAACAGCTTTTTGGCTATTCTTAAACGTTTCTCCATCATGGAAAGCCACTTGCTATGCCGATATGTATCATTTGAATCTACGTAATCGTTGTTATACTTCCAGTCCTTTGCACCGGTGTTATAGGGCGGATCGATATAGATGCAATCCACCTTCTCAGCATAAAGATATTCCAGAAGCTGAAGCGCATGATAATTATCCGCCTCTATCAGGGTATGCCAAAGGCCACTGTCCGGAGCATTCTCCACAGTGTCAATCGGTTTCAGAGTAGGATAAATTGGCTCACCAAATTCGGCTACCGCAACGATTTCATCCAGCTTGAAGTTCTTTTGTTCATGCGTCTCACGGCGGTCGCAGATCACTTCATCGCCGTCAATCTTCACGACAGTATAAATGTCGCTAACATAGCCGGTCTTCAGTGCAACTTTTGATCCAACACGGATAGGCACATCATAAAGCGGTGTACATTCCGGCAGATGCTCTTCAAACACCAATCCGAACTTCTTCTGTTTGAGTAATTTATTCGTTTCCTGCAGAATTCGTTCCTTAAGCGCCGGATCATCAATCTGCTGGATCAGGTCTTGTAATAGCGCCATAATGCCACCTCATTCTTCCGTTATCGTTTTTTCCTTAATATGATAATCAATTCCATGCTCTTGGCAGAATTTGATCACTTCTGCCGCGCACTCATTGTAAAAATGTTTGTGTCCTTCATAAGAGTTTGCTATCTTGCTGTAGTTTGTCCTTCCGAAAATAATCCGGTCTACAAAAGATACGGCTTCCAATAACTCATGTAAATCCTGTTCAATCATATTTGGTGTCGGATAAGGCTCAATGCTTACCCATGTCCTACAGCCCGCATCATGTAATGCTCTCAACGCTGCAAGTCGCTCGGCACAAGAAACTGCACCCGGCTCCATTCGCTCTCGGTAGTTTTCATCTAAAGTAATCAACGTAATACCATGTTCATTCTCTTTAGAAAGCTCCGCGAGTTCTATGGGCAACATACCTTTTGTGAGAGTCGTGCATTTTATACCTGCCTCATTCAGTTTCCGGATGGCCGCAATGCTCATTGCAGTGACTTCTGGATATTCATTCATAAACGGATCAGTTGTAAAGCAAAGCTGCACAGACTGAATCTTATCTTTCAGCTTGGGAATTTCCTTGTCGAGTAGTTCAAGCGTATTTGAGACCAGAACAGGCTCAAGCCATGTGTCATAGTCTTTTATTTGGCCAAACCGCTTCTTCATCAGGAATGCATAACATGGATATTTGCATCCATGCGCACATCCCTGCACATGATTCATTGTATAGTCACCATACTCTACGCCTGTTTGATAAAGCATGGATTTTCGCGTTATGGTTTTCAAGATAAATTCATCCTCCGCCTATTTGTTCTTCAATATATGGTTTGCTATCCGCAGAGCGAGTTTTTGCGCCGCCTCACTCTCGTTTGAAATAGCAAAGCAGAATAGGAACATCGGCGAGTTCCTGCTGTTTCTGAAAATCCGCGCATGCTTTGACACGCATGGGAACGCTGTCTCAAGTCTGGAAAGAATATATTCCTTTATGTGATCGGGATTCGCATCCTTTACTTTCCGCTCGCCATCCTTTTGACCGGCCTCATCCGGAAACAGATCGAAAAGTGTCATCTGTGGATCTTTCTTATAAAACTCCTCACGCCATCCGGTATCACCGAGCAGCCGGTCAATGCAGTCCTCCCATTTTTCGTATTTCCCATTCTTCGGCAACATCCGCTCAAGGGCAGAAGACGGAAACAGATACCAAACGTCAATAGACTTCGTTTGTGCTACTGTTTCAAGTGTGGTCCAATTTACCTGTGTAGCGTACGGATCTAAAAACAGAAGCCCTCTGTTATATCGCCAGTCCTGCTCATGGATAATCTGCTCCAACTTTTCATTGGCATCACCACAGTATACGCTGACACTGCGTTTCAATTCAGGAAATTCCGAATCTACCATTGCCCATAGTTCTGCAGCCTTGTCTTCATCTTTTTCTATGAAAAAATAGCGGTCAAATTTTTTATCCGCCGACAAAGCTCTCTTAGCAGAGCCTACAAGATATTGCCCGCCATCACTGGTTTCAATCTCTCCGGTCCCGGCGAACGCATCAATATAAATCTTCTTGAACTTCTGGTTTTGCAGCGCAATAAGATACGCATCCAAATAGCTCGTGAAGATGTTCAGCTTTTCCTCTGTCCAGTTGCCGCCAAATTTCTGTGACGTCGCCATTAATTCCTACACCTCTTCTATGTATAATCTCAATCCCCTGAAGGGAAGGAGATGACAGTTTCTTTCTTTCCTGTTTTATCATTCACGATCTGTTCGATCTTGGCTCCAAAACAGCTCGTGAGATCGTGCTTAATATCATTCCGAAATCCCTCTGACGGGAAGACTGGATGATCATCGAGAAGCTCCCACATCTCATCCAGAGGCACCCGCTGTTGGCCTTTCAATGATCGGCTCAAGTATCTTGCAATATCTATCACATGCAGGCATGACTCATCCTCATCCATCGTAATTTCACCAAAAAGGTTAAAAGAAAGCTGCCTGTTTTCTGCTAAATGTTTTGTGGACGACTGAGCCCCGAATACTTTCCATGCACTCTTCTTATACAACTTGAAGCCTTCTTTGTTGCTTGTGCAATGAATCAGGTTATATACAAGCGAGTTCTGAGTGTTGTAGAAAGGAAATGCCGAGACGTAATATCTACGGGAACCTTTCAGGGAATTAATAATTTCCTCTACTCTTGCTTCATAAGCCGCCTTGTCGCTACCATAAGGCACAAGACGCTCAAAATCCTCAAGATATGTGTTCTCATATTTTGCCTTTGTCGTCTTTTTCTTTGCACTCGTAATTGCCCGGACAGGATCAGAAACCATGTGATTGATCATGACCTCACCCCAGTTACGGAAAAACGGCAAAAGTGCCTCCCAATCGATGTTTGCATCATACGGATCGTAAAGCAGAAAATAATGCAGATGACCGGTTCCATATAACTGCGGCCCTATAGTCCGAAGAAGTTCGTGTGCATCGCTGTAGGAAGTAACTATCTTGAAATTTCTTTCATCCTGCGGCAGGTGCTTTTTGAGTTCATCCACTCTGGCCTTATCTTTATCGTTCAAATAGATATGAATGTTTTTATCCGTGTAGGTTCTTGCTGCATCTCGGAGAGCTTCGGACACTCGTACCGCTGTCCCTTTCACCGATTGCCCAGCACCATCTGTATATATTCCACAGTTACACATACAGTCAATAAAGATCAGTCCGTTGCAGGATTCGATCAGCAATAATTTCTGGGCCCATGATTTTATGTACTCTTCGATCAGCTCGAATTTCTTAATCGTATGAGGGCTTGCTTTGTCGATTATATTCTTACGTCTGCCGGGCATCTTATCGCTCACTCCTTAAGTCGCATCATTTTCCTCTGTGGGGATCAGTTCCATAATGTCGCCAATATCACAGTTCAGTGTTTTGCATACCTTCATAAGAACTTCCATGCTTACGGTTTCTCCCTTCGAGAGTTTTGTAACGGAAGCCCAGCTTATCCCAGCAGCTGCCTGTAGGTCTTTCTTCTTCATGTCTTTGTCAATCAATATCTTCCATAATTTTTTATAACTAACTTCCACTGTAGTCACCTCTCGATTTTCAAAAACGTGATTATAGCCACTATGCTTTCTTAGTATAGCACGCCAGCCTCAAAAAATCAAGAGTAATTCTTCGCATTCACAAGAATTTTCTTTCGTTCCTATTGAAATTTCAGCGTATACGTGCTATAATGTATAGTATCCCCTTAACTATGTATCTAAGAAAGGAAGTCTGCTGACCGTGGGAACGTACAACAACGAGATCGAGCAGTTCATATATACCGTATGTTATCGTCCCATGTGGGAGGCTGCGTATTCGTATATCTCAGAGCATCCTTATGCCTTAAACCTGTCGTATTCCAGAATTCAGAACCCGGACGCTGCCATGCTGGAGGATATGATCCTCGAATTTACGAAGAATATTCGAATTGATGAAGATAGCTTGCTGTTTGATGCAGTTGTAAGCTGCACTATAACCCTGACCGAAGAAACATATAGAGGAACCGCATCCCACGAAACGAGCCAATGGCTTGTGCTCTCCTGCGTAGCAGTTGTTACGGATACACTTGAATCCATAGCTATAACGAATATTTCTAATTATACTTCAGGCCAGCCTCGCAAGACCGACGGACAAGCTGTCTCACAGAATATAGTCCCAATCATGTATAAAAAGGATCTGGATGATGAGGCTACGTCATTTCTCCAGAAATATTATCCGGAGGCTCTTGAGACACCAATACCCGTTCCGATAAATGATATTGCTAAGAAGATGGGACTGGAAATTATACAGGGCAGCCGTATCACAGACGATTTTAGCGTTTTTGGCGAAATATACTTTACTGCAGGAAAAGCAACAATCTATGATCTGTTCAAGATTTCTTCCGATACCATAAACGTAAAAAGAGGTACTATTCTGGTGGATGCTTTCACCTTTTGGGAAAGGAATCTTGGCTGCGTAAAAAACACAATCGCTCACGAAGTTTATCACTGGTATAAACATAGAATGTATGCTGCCATCAAGCACCTTCTTTATGGCAAAGACTTTGTAGCATGCCGATGCCCTTCCAGCATGGTATATCCAAAGCATGAAGAAGAATGGACAGACGTGCAACGTATGGAGTGGCAGGCAAATAACATGGCTCCCCGTATCCTTATGCCCTGTCACACCTTCTGTATGAAGGTGGATGAACTTTTAACAAAATATGACTATGCCAACAGTCCTATAAAGACCGCTGTGCTTACATGTGTTGCAGAGGAATTACGAGAGTTCTACGGTGTTTCGCGTCAATCTGCTTTAATCCGTATGATTGAAACTGGATATAAGGAAGCGGCAACTATTTATCAATATGATGAAGCCTCGTCATACCACAGCTATTTGGATCAGAGAGATGCCTTTTACGCTTATCGCACGAATAAAGAATTTCGGGATTTGATTGACACCGGACTCTTCCGATATGTTAACGGGCACTTCGTTATCAACGATGACAAATATATTGAACAGGATGATGACGGAAAGTGTGAGCTGACTGATTATGCGTGGGCAAATTTAGAAGAATGCACACTTCAGTTTACATGGCAGTCCCTCCGTAAGGAAGATGCAGAGAAGCATTTTCCGTTTGAACTGCTTCATCGTGCCAATGGCGATCGCAAGGCTTCAAAGTATGATTCTCAAAAAAGCGCTCCTGCAGTACAGATATCCGAGGAGCTACGAAAAAAGCGTGAAGAATTTGAACGTCAAAGCGCTGCGCGAAAGATAACTGGTGTTAACAAAACCTGCTGGGAGGTCATATTTGAAATACTGCAATCACGTGGAATTAGTAAATCACATTTCTGTTCGCTGACAGGCCTTGGTGAAGAGGTATATCGGAAAGCAGAAAAGAATATCGACACAAAACCGAGCCTACGCACAATAGTAGCCATCGGCAGAGGTCTTGATCTCGATATAGGAACGACCGAAAAGCTATTGCAGCTTGCCGGTCATGCATTTGACGAATCCGATGAACAGCAAGCATTAAAATACTGTATCACGGGCTTTTCTGGAATGAGCATTGACGATGCGAATGAGTTTCTCGAATCCTATAATTATGAACCGCTTGGCACTAAGCAGCGCCTATAAGTAATCATTTCAGCCGCGCTTCCATTATTGGAGGTGCGGCTTTTTAAATTTTTCCGACTCGACGAGTCGGATTTTTTTATGCCCGTCTCTCCCTATATACCACACTTTTGCTACTACAGCGGACATCTGAACATCTTAAAATCGGCTATTTTAAGCCATTTCTGACGACTCGTCGAGTTTTCTGGATTTCAAATCAACTGACTACAATGGAATTAGCACGTGGGAGCCATCTGCGCAGGGTATTTCCGGTTCCACGTGACTTCAACTGAAAATCATATTCTGTACCGATCACCGGAAGTGAGGTGCAGCCGAAATGGAGTAATCCTTCGGTATGCTCTCACACCTGTGGTCTGGTTTTGCATGTCTGGAGCTCTCCATTTCGGCAAAAGCCGAAGGAGGGCTTTCTTATGCAAAACAAAGACAACCAGAGTAAACGTATCTATCTCAAAGCCACCCGCCAGTGGGTGGAGGTCTCGGAAGAATACTACCGCGACCATACCCGTTACCATGACGCTCTCCGTAAGCGTCAGCAGTCTCATGGGCAGTGCGTCTGCCCGAAGAGTAAGTTCTGGCTCTGTGACGGTGACTGCCTTACATGCGAATTCCGTCGCGCCGGTGACATGCTTTCCCTTGATTACACGGTTGAAAACGAAGACGGTAATGCCTGCTCACCGCTGGACAACCTTGCCGATCCTGCTCCTTCTATTGAAGAGATCATCTGCGACAAGGCCGAGCTCGATCAGCTCTTTGCCCGCCTGAATGAGCTGATGCCGGAAGCTGTCGAAATCGGCAGGCTCCGTCAGGACGGTCTGTCCGATGAGGCAATTGCCGAGATGATCGGCATCAAGCGCACCACATTCCTGTCTCGTCTCAAGAAGGCCAAGGAGCAGCTCGCCGCAGAATTCCCGGATCGCTTCTAATAATGTATAGCTCCGGTTGCCGTTATGGTGGCCGGAGTTTTTCTCAAAATTTTCTCCCTTCCTTCGTCAAACCGCCTGCCTCACCTCCAGTGGGAAGTGTAAGGAGCACGAAACCACAAGCTCCGGAACGGAGGTGAACGATATGTACGAAGCACGCAACAAGAGCCCTGCGGACGCAGAAGTCATCGAGGTGTTGACCGCGATCAGTCACGTATCCGCAAGGCTGGCAAGGAAGCTCACAGCCTTTGCCGCACAAAGCAAATCCGAGGAAGGAGGAAAACATTATGAGCAAAATGAGCGATATGGCACAGACCATCGAAGAGCTCCGAAATGCTGCTGCCGCTATTAACGATGCTGCCGACTGGCTTTCCCGTCAGTTTAGCGGTGAACCCGCAGATGCTGAACCGGCACCCGCAAAGGAACCGGACCTGAAGCTGGAGGATGTCCGCGCAGTATTGGCGGATATGTCCCGCAAAGGTCACACGGCTGAGATTCGCGCCCTGCTTCAGAAGTACGGTGCCGCCAAGCTCTCCGGCGTCGATCCGGCGAACTACAGCGCACTCTTGAAAGATGTGGAGGGACTGGACCATGCCGAATAAACACGCATTACTCTCCGCGTCATCGTCCGAACGCTGGATTCACTGCCCGCCGTCCGCAAGGCTCTCCGAGAGCTATGAGGATAAAGGAAGCGACTACGCTGCCGAAGGTACCGATGCCCACAGTCTGTGTGAATTCAAGCTAAAGACCGCGCTGGGTATAGAGGCCGATGATCCCACCGAAGTCCTGACTTACTACGATCAGGAAATGGATGACAGCGCCACCGGCTATGCGGCCTATGTGCTGGAGCAGGTGGAAGCCGCCAAGGAAGCATGCAGTGATCCGGTCGTTCTGATCGAGCAGCGTGTCGACTTCTCCCGCTGGGTAGAACAGGGCTTCGGAACCGCTGACTGCATCATTATCGCGGACGGCACACTGCAGATCATCGATTTCAAATATGGTCTCGGTGTTCTGGTCTCTGCCGAAGAAAACCCGCAGATGATGTGCTATGCGCTCGGTGCCTTGGAGCTGTTCGACGACATCTATGACATCAGTAATGTCTGTATGACGATCTACCAGCCGCGCCGGGATAACCTTTCAACCTACGAGCTTTCCAAAGAGGACCTGTTTCGCTGGGCCGAAGAAATCCTGAAGCCCGCTGCCGATCTCGCCTTTGCCGGTGACGGTAACTTCCTCTGCGGAGAATGGTGCGGTTTCTGTAAGGCCAAGAACGCCTGTCGCGCTCGTGCCGCTGCCAATCTGGAGCTTGCGAAGTATGAATTTAAGCTGCCGCCATTGCTCACCGATGAAGACGTGGAAGATATTCTCTCCAAGGTCGACGATCTGGTGACATGGGCATCCGACATTAAAGAATACGCGCTCCAGCAGGCGATCAGCGGCAAGGAATGGTCCGGCTGGAAACTGGTCGAGGGCCGCTCCAACAGGAAGTATACAAACGACGCTGCCGTGGCTGAGGCAGTCACCAAGGCCGGTTTTGACCCGTATGAACAGAAGCTCCTCGGCGTTACAGCCATGCAGAAGCTCCTCGGCAAGGCCCGCTTTGAAGAAGTCCTTGCCGGTCTTATCGAAAAGCCGCAAGGCAAACCCACTCTGGTGCCGGAGAGTGACAAGCGTCCGGCCATGAACAATGCAAAATCTGATTTCAGTGAAAATTAAGGAGGACAAGATTATGTCTAAGAATACTACAGTAAAAAATCCCATGAAGGTCATCACCGGTGAGGACACCCGTTGGAGCTATGCCAACGTCTGGGAACCGAAGTCCATCAACGGCGGCGCTCCTAAGTACAGCGTCAGCCTCATCATCCCGAAGTCCGACACCAAGACCGTTGCCAAGATCAAGGCTGCTATCGAAGCCGCCTATGCCGAGGGAGAGTCCAAGCTCAAGGGTAACTCCAAGAGCGTACCGCCTCTTGCTTCCATCAAGACACCTCTCCGTGACGGTGACGTAGAGCGCCCAGACGATCCGGCTTACACTAACGCCTACTTCATCAATGCCAACTCTGCTACGGCTCCCGGCATTGTGGATGCGGATCTCAATCCTGTGCTTACCCGCTCGGAGGTATATTCCGGCGTCTATGGCCGCGCCAGCATCACACTGTACGCATTCAACTCGAACGGTAATCGCGGCATCGCCTGTGGCCTCAATAACCTGCAGCTGATCCGCGCCGGTGAACCCCTCGGCGGCAAGGCAAGTGCTGAGTCCGATTTCTCCACCGATGCCGACGAAGATTTTCTCAACTAAGGAAAGGAGCGCAAACTCATGGAAAACACGGTTATGATTTCATCCCTTCTCTGCAACATCCTTATCGGGTGCTTCTGCATTGTGGTCCTCTCTTGGGCCGTAGTCGCCATCCAGACGGTTATCAATGACTTCAAGCGTGAGAAACGCGAAGAGAAAAAGGCCCTGCAGGACGACGAATACCACCAGAAACGTATGGAAGCCCTGAAATAATGCATGTGGGCTGGTGGCGTACCCTCGCTGCCAGCCCTTTTTAAGGATGGTGATGATATGCAAACTTTGAGTATTGATATTGAAACCTACAGCAGTATCAGTCTGCAAAAGTCCGGTGTTTACCGATATGTGGAAGCGCCAGATTTTGAAATACTGCTGTTTGGATATAGCGTGGACTCCGGACCGGTACAGGTGATCGACCTTGCCTGTGGTGAGAAGATACCGGAAGACGTTGTGGAAGCCCTGACGGATGATGCCGTTATCAAATGGGCCTTTAACGCGAATTTTGAACGCATCTGCCTTTCGCAGCATTTAAAGAATCTGGGTATCAGCCTCGATCCCTTCCATGATAATCATCCACTCTCGACAGAGTGTGCCCGATACCTCAACCCGGAAAGCTGGCGCTGCTCCATGATCTGCTCAGCCACAATGGGCCTACCGCTCTCCCTCGAAGGCGTCGGCGCGGTCCTCGGTCTGGAGAAACAAAAGCTCACCGAGGGCAAGGATCTGATCAAGTTCTTCTGCCAGCCCTGTGCTCCGACAAAGGCAAACGGTCAGCGCACCAGAAACTATCCATACCACGCGCCTGAGAAGTGGGCTGCTTTTAAGCGCTATAACATCCGGGACGTCGAGGCCGAGATGTCCATTCAGGAGCGCCTGCAGAAATTCCCGGTGCCGGATTCTGTCTGGGAGGAATACCACATCGATCAGGAAATCAATGATCGCGGCGTGGCGATTGACCTGACTCTTGTCAGGCAGGCTATTGATATGGATGCCCGTTCCCGCGCAGAGCTAACGGATGCCATGCGTGAGCTGACCGAGCTGGATAATCCCAACAGCGTGCAGCAAATGAAGCAATGGCTTTCTGATAACGGACTGGAGACCGACAGTCTCGGCAAAAAGACCGTCGCGGAGCTCATCAAAACTGCTCCTCCGGAATTGCAACGCGTTCTTATGCTTCGGCAGCAGCTTGCCAAGTCCAGCGTTAAAAAATATCAGGCCATGATTAACGCAGTCTGCGCTGACGGTCGCGCTCGTGGCATGTTCCAGTTTTACGGAGCCAACCGTACCGGTCGCTGGGCCGGACGCCTTATTCAATTGCAAAATCTGCCGCAAAACCATCTTACAGATCTGGCCGAGGCACGCTCTCTTGTCCGCTCCGGTGATTATGACAGTGTCGAGATGCTCTACGAAGATGTGCCGGACACACTATCGCAGCTTATCCGGACAGCCTTTATTCCGAAAGACGGCAACAAGCTCATCGTCTCCGATTTTTCTGCAATTGAGGCCCGCGTCATCGCATGGATGGCCGGTGAAAACTGGCGTCAGGAGGTCTTTGCCAAAGGCGGTGATATCTACTGTGCCAGTGCCAGTCAGATGTTTAAGGTCCCGGTTGAAAAGCATGGTGTAAACGGCCACCTGCGTCAAAAAGGCAAGATCGCGGAGCTGGCCCTCGGCTATGGCGGCTCAGTCGGTGCGCTCAAAGCTATGGGTGCGCTGGAGATGGGCCTTACCGAAGATGAGCTTCCTCAGCTGGTCGATGCTTGGCGTCAATCCAATCCGAGGATCGTCGCTTTCTGGTGGGACGTAGACCGGGCCGCTATGGAAGCAGTCAAATATCACCACGCCACCAAAACACACGGCATCCTCTTTACCTATCGGAGCGGGATGCTCTTTATTACTCTGCCCTCCGGACGGAACCTTGCCTACGTAAAGCCCAAGGTCGGCACTAACAAATTCGGCGGCGAGTGTATCACTTACGAAGGCATCGGCGGCACTAAAAAATGGGAACGGCTCGATTCTTACGGGCCAAAGTTTGTGGAGAACATCGTGCAGGCAACCTCCCGTGACATTCTGTGCTATGCCATGAAGACGCTTCGATGCTGCAGCATTGTCATGCATATCCACGACGAGCTGGTTATTGAAGCGGACCCGCGTATGTCGCTTGATGCGGTATGTGAACAAATGGGCCGCACTCCTCCGTGGGCAAAAGGCCTGCAGCTTAGGGCCGATGGCTACGAAACCGAATTCTATAAAAAAGACTGAGTCTCCTTCGTCAAAAGCGGGCTGTCACCTCCAGTGGAAAGTAGAAATGGGCGGTGACAGCCTGCCCGGAAAGGAGGCTCTTTTCATGAGTGTTGATATTCACAATAGCGAAGGATATGTCGATCCCACAGCATTTGAGGCACTCTCCGGCATTGAACACGAGGAGCAAAAAGTGCTCCGGACATTCAGGCCTATCGTCTATATCTGCTCTCCCTATGCAGGAGATATAGAGACGAACGTGGTCGCAGCTCGCAGATACTCCCGTTTTGCCGTGGAAAAAGGCTATATCCCCATCGCACCGCACCTGCTGTTTCCACAGTTTTTGAATGACAGCGATCCCAACGAGCGTGAGCTTGGACTTTTCTTCGGAAACGCCATCATGAGCAAGTGCTCGGAGATCTGGGTATTCGGAAGCAAAATCTCAAACGGCATGGCAGCGGAAATCAAACGCGCACGCTGGAAGAACTATCGCCTGCGCTATTTCACAGAAGAATTGGAGGAGAAAAACGATGTTTGAAATCAAAGAAAACCGGCGTGTTCTGCCTGACGGAACCGAAATCACAACTTACAGCCGCGATGTGATCAGCGCCAACATCCTCGAAGTGGAAGCAGGCACCACCGGATACAAAGGCGGCGACACCGGTCATGGCGGACGTACCTATTTTCGTATTGCCGACGCAGCCAGCACCGACATTCAGGTGCATCCCCTCGGTCGCTATGCCGATGAAGGCTTCGAAGTAATCCTCGGTGGTGACTGTGAACTGGAAACCATGATCCGCGCACTGAAGTTTATCACGCAGGTCTTGGAGGAGGAAGCCGAGGAGGTGTTTAACTGATGTTTACCCTTTACAGCGCGGACATTACCGGCAATCCCGGTAACTGCTCCTATCCCCATCGCCATGACGTGACGGACAAGGCCAGTCTGAAAGCTGCTATCTGTCACGACTATGTATGCGCGGAATATAAAAACCACTACCGTAACGGAGACAACTTCATCGGCAGCGATTGCCTGCCGGTGGACTGCGATAATGATCACTCGGAGGAACCAGCCGATTGGATCACCCCGGATGATGTTGCCGCTGCTTTTCCCGGCGTCAGCTTTGCGGTCCACTACAGCCGCTTTCATAACCGTGAGAAAAACGGCAAGCCCGCCAGACCGAAGTTCCATATTCTGTTCCCGATAGATTTCATGACCGATGCTGCAGATTACAGTGATATGAAACGGCTGGTCAATACGATATTTCCGTATTTTGATACACAGGCGCTGGACGCAGCTCGTTTCTTCTTTGGCACCACGACAGCCGACGTAGAGATCCGGGAAGGCAGTATGAACCTGACGGACTTTCTGCAGGATACGGATGCTTTCGATCAGGATATGGACGGCGGGCAGTATGGTGACCGTGTGATCTCCGAAGGAAACCGTAATGCCACCATGTCCCGCTTTGCCGGGAAGGTCATCAAAAAATACGGTGATACCGACGAAGCGTATCAATGCTTTCTCGATGAAGCCGCCAAGTGCAATCCGCCTCTTTCGGACGGCGAGCTCAAAACCATCTGGCGCAGCGCACAGAAGTTTTACTCCCGCGTAGCATCGCAAGACGGCTATGTGCCTCCTGACATTTACAACGATGATACCAGCTATAAACCTGAGGACTTCTCCGACGTCGGGCAGGCCGAGGTGCTGGCAAATCACTTCTCAAATGAGCTGCGCTACTCACCGGCTACCCACTTTATCCGTTATACAGAACACTACTGGAAGGAAACCGAACCCGGTGCGCAGGCTGTCGCTCATGAGCTCACCCGCAGGCAGCTGAAGGAAGCCACCAAGGAAATGCAGGAAGCTCTAAAGAAAATGGAAGACTGCGGAGCCCAGACCATTCTCGACGGCACCAGTAAGGCAAAGGCCGAACAGCTGATGAGTGATGAACAGCTCGAAGCCTATAAGGACTTTCTCTCCGCCAAGGCATATCAGGCGTTTGCGCTCCGTCGCCGGGATTCCAAATATATCACTGCGACCTTAAAGGAATCGCACCCCATGCTGGAGATATCGCCGCGTGATCTGGATGCCGACTGCTTTGCACTTTGCACGCCTGCTGCCACTTACGATCTTCGCAAAGGTCTCGCCGGTGCCAGAGAACACTCGCCGGAGGATTTCATCACCAAGATGACGGCGGTCTCGCCCAGCAGCAAGGGAGAACAGCTCTGGCTCGACTGCCTTGACCTGATCTTTTGCGGCAATCAGGAACTGATCGACTATGTGCAAATGATCTGCGGTCTGGCCGTCATTGGCAAGGTCTATGTGGAAGCCCTGATTATTGCCTACGGCGGAGGTCGCAACGGTAAATCCACCTTCTGGAACTCTGTCTCCCGCGTCCTCGGACTTTACAGTGGAAACATCTCTGCAGATACGTTGACGGTCGGCTGCCGCAGGAATATCAAACCGGAGCTGGCCGAGGCCAAAGGTAAACGCCTGCTGATCGCGGCAGAGATGCAGGAAGGAGCTCGTCTCAACGATTCTACCGTCAAGCAGCTCTGCTCTACGGATGATATGTTCGCGGAGAAGAAATATAAGGACCCGTTTTCATTCACGCCTTGCCATACACTGGTGCTCTATACCAATCACCTGCCGCGTGTCAGCGCTTCTGACGATGGTATATGGCGCAGGCTTATTGTGATCCCGTTTGACGCCAAGATCGAAGGTGCCGGTGATAAGAAGAACTACGCGGAATACCTCTATACCAATGCCGGTGAGAGTATCCTCGCGTGGGTAATCGAAGGTGCAAAAAAGGTCATTGAACTTGATTACAAAATCCCGGTTCCGGCATGCGTACAGAAAGCCATTGATGAATACCGCGCCCAGAATGACTGGTTTGGACACTTTATCGAAGATAAATGCGATGTCGGCACTGAGTATAAGGAGAGCTCCTCGGCGCTGTATCAGGCGTATCGGAATTACTGCCTTGATACCAACGAGTATGTCCGTAGCACCGCAGACTTCTATTTTGCGCTGGAAAACGCTGGCTACGAGCGGATTGCGGTCAAGAGGAAGCGTTTCTTTAAGGGTCTGTGCCTGAAAAAAAACGACGGCGATTTTGATGATTTTCTGACCTGATTTCATGGGATGTGCAAGGTCTATCAAGGTCTTATACAAAAATTCTCTTAGGAGCATATTTTTCCAGCCTAAGAAAAAGTTCAGTAAATGGCATTGATACACCTTGCACCTTCCCGTTTTAACGGCCTGATGAAAGGAAAAATATGCGAGAAAAGACAATAGAGAAAAAACTTGCTGACGCAGTAAAGGCCCGTAGCGGTCTGGCCCCAAAATTCACGAGTCCCGGCTTTGATGGCATGCCGGATCGTATCGTACTGATGCCGGGTGGCCGCATGGCCTTTGTAGAAGTCAAGACTCCCGGCAAGGCACCGCGCCCTTTGCAGGAAGCGAGACACCGATTGCTGCGGCAGCTTGGCTTTCGTGTCTACGTGCTGGATGACGAGAGCCAGATTGGAGGAATCCTTGATGAAATATGTTCCACATGATTATCAGCAATATGCTACCGACTATATCGAAACACACCCTATTGCAGCGGTCCTGCTGGATATGGGCCTTGGCAAGACGGCGATCACACTGACGGCCCTTCTGGATCTTCTGTTTGACAGCTTCGAGGCACACCGCGTTTTGGTAATCGCACCTCTGCGTGTTGCCCGTGATACTTGGCCCGCAGAGATTGAAAAATGGGATCATCTGCAAATACTGACCTACTCCGTTGCGGTCGGTACGGAAAAGGAAAGAAAAAGTGCCCTGATGCGTCCGGCTGACATTTACATCATCAACCGTGAGAACGTCCAGTGGCTCATAGAGCAAAGCGGCGTGCCCTTTGACTTCGATACCGTCATTGTGGATGAGCTATCTTCTTTCAAAAGCCACCAATCAAAGCGTTTCAAAGCACTAATGAAGGTGCGGCCACGGATCAGGCGCATTGTGGGCCTTACCGGTACCCCTTCCGCAAACAGTCTGATGGACCTGTGGGCAGAATTCAAGATTCTGGACATGGGACAGCGTCTCGGTCGCTTCATCGGCATGTATCGGAACAACTACTTCACACCGGATAAGCGCAACGGCCAGATCATTTATTCCTATCGGCTTCTGCCCGGTGCGGATAAGGCGATCTATCAGAGAATCTCCGATATCACGATTTCCATGAAGGCTTCCGACCACCTGAAGATGCCGGAGCTCGTAATGAACAACTGCGTGGTGGAATTATCCGACGATGAAGCTGAACGATATGACGAATTACGGCAGACCTTGGTATTGCAGCTGCCGGAAGCGGATATCACTGTTGCCAATGCCGCCGTCCTCTCTGGCAAGCTCCTGCAGATGGCAAACGGCGCAATTTATGACGATGACGGCCAGCCTATTCGGATACATGACCGAAAGCTGGATGCCTTGGAGGACCTTATCGAAGGTGCGAACGGAAAGCCTGTATTAGTGGCCTACTGGTTCAAGCACGATCTTGACCGTATCAAGACCCGCCTCAAGATCCGTGAGATCAAGACCTCTGCCGATATCCGCGACTGGAATTCCGGAAATATCCCGGTGGCAGTGATACATCCCGCTTCTGCCGGTCACGGACTTAACCTGCAGGCTGGCGGCTCCACCCTTATCTGGTTTGGCCTTACATGGTCGCTGGAATTGTATCAGCAGACCAATGCCCGCCTCTGGCGTCAGGGACAATCGGAAACCGTGGTCATTCACCACATTATTACGAATGGTACTGTTGATAATCACGTTTTAAAGGCCCTGCAGAGCAAAGAGAAAACCCAGAACAGTCTCATTGCCGCTGTAAAGGCCGAACTTTATAAATGACAATCCATGCAAATCAGAGTCAATCCGAGGATCACAAATTCGGAGGTGAGACTTTGGACCCATACGAGAATCTGGCTCAGGCCATCATCCTTCAGGCCGCAAAAGACTACCGGCTTACCGATGATGAGTGCGAGCTTGCAGAAATCGAGCGCTTCTTCCGCTCCGGCTGGTTTGGTGTTCTTTCAAAAGTCGATCCGGAGTATCTCATCAAAAAGCTGCGGAAGGAGAAACAAAAATGACTGCAAAGGAATATTTATCACAGGCACGGACGCTGGATATGCGGATAAAATCCAAGCTCCAGCAGATCGAGTCCTTAAACGAACTGGCCACATCGTGCACCGTTGTTTACAGCGATATGCCACGTAACCCGAATCATGGCGGCTCCAAGGTGGAAACCGCTGTCATAAAAATAATCGAGGTCGAGGAAAGCCTGAAACGAGATGTGGATAATCTGGTTGAGCTGAAGAAGGAAATCATGGCGACGATCCATGCGGTTTCCGATGTCGAACTGCAAACCCTGCTGGAGAAGCGGTATCTGTGCTTCCTCTCGTGGGAGAAAATTGCGGTGGAGATGCACTACAGCATTCAGCATATATACCGGATGCACGATACGGCGCTTTCTTGTGTTGCCGCCATCATGAGAGTAAATGAGAGAGAATAAGAGTCGCTTCTTATGATAGTATTATGATGGACAAAGAAACACATACGGAAGCCTTGTTGGAGCCCGCTCCTGCAAGGCTTTTCTTATGTGCGTAAAGCGAGGTGATTAAGTGCCAAGGAAACCCAAGCGTCCCTGCTCCTATCCCGGCTGTCCCAACCTGACTGATGGAAGGTACTGCCCTGTGCATGAGAAGCAGGAAAACGCACGCTATGAAAAATATGAACGTAGCCCAGAGACCAAACGCAGGTATGGACGCGCTTGGAAGCGTATCCGTGACCGTTATGTCTCACAGCACCCGCTGTGCGAAGTGTGTCTGGAGCGTGGGCTCTACGTTCCTACCGAGGAAGTCCACCACAAGCTCCCTCTTGCTGAAGGCGGCACGCACGAAGCATCAAATTTAATTGCTCTTTGTAAAAGCTGCCACGCAAGAATTCATGCGGAACGTGGTGATCGCTGGCATAACCACCCCACCGGGTAGGGCGGTCAAAATCTCTACGACTGTTTTTTCGGACAACGGGCGTGGGCCTTCGCGTGCAAATTCGCGTAAGTTTTTGAGGGAATAGCCCTGTCCGGAGAAAAGAGGTGTGAAACATGGGACAGCGAGGACCAAAACCCGGTAGCGGCGGCAGGCCGAAAAAGCCAATTGCTGAAAAAATCGCCGCTGGCAATCCGGGAAAAAGAAAATTGACCGTCATCGACTTTGACAACAAGGCCGCTGACCTTGATGGAGAGACGATGCCGAAACCGTCTGAATTTCTTTCTGCGACACAGAAAGACGGAACACAGCTTTGTGCTGTGGAAATATACGAAGCAACATGGAAGTGGCTGAATGACCGAGGTTGTTCTCACCTTATCTCCCCGCAAATGATCGAGCGTTACGCTATGGCTTCTGCAAGGTGGATTCAGTGTGAGGCGGCAACCTCCGAGTTTGGCTTTCTGGCTAAACACCCGACTACCGGCGCAGCCATTCAATCACCGTATGTCGCTATCGCTGATAAATACATGACGCAGTCGAACCGCATCTGGGGAGAGATTTTCCAGATTGTCCGAGAAAACTGCATGACGGAATACGGCGGTATATCTCCGCAGGACGATGTTATGGAGCGGCTTCTTACCGCTCGGAAAGGGAACTGATATGTATGAAAAAGTAAATCCGGCGCATCCCGACAAAGTGGCCGACCGCATCGCCGGTGCCCTTGTGGACCTTGCGTACCAAAAAGATAAGAATCCGAAAATCGCCGTGGAGGTTTTAATCGGTCACGGCGTCTGCCATATCGTTGCGGAGAGCTCTGTTCATATTACCAATGATGAGGTGGCTTCGATTGTTTACCGCATCGGCGGTGATCGCGTACTGTCCGATTATGTCGAAGTCCCGCAGGATGAACATCTGGCAGATAATCAGAGCGCGGGCATCCGCTGCGGCGATAATGGCATCTTCAAAGGCATGCCCGTAACAGCGGAGCAGAAAGCGCTGGCGGAGATTGCAAAACAAATCTATGCCATCTACGGCTGTGACGGCAAATACATTCTGGACGAGGCCCGCCTGATCATCTGCCAGAGTAACGCCAAGACCTATTACCTGCACGAGGCATATCCGAAGGCCGAGATCAATCCGCTCGGTGACTGGACCGGCGGCACCGATGTAGATACCGGTGCTGTTAACCGGAAGCTCGGCTCTGATATGGGCGACTCTGTAACAGGCGGTGGTCTGCATGGCAAAGATCTGTCCAAGGCTGATGTCAGCGTGAACATATACGCATGGCTCAAGGCGCAGGAAACCGGAACGCCTGTCGAGCTCATCTGTGCCATTGGTGATGATGCTGTAGATGGTATTCCATACGAGAGAATCGTAGAAACAGCGAGAGCTTTCATTGACCGCGTCGGCGGCTTTGAAAAGTTCGCTGAGTGGGGACTGATATGCTGATAGAGAAAAAGAAAGTTACCGAGCTCATCCCTGCGGATTATAACCCGCGTAAGGATTTGAAGCCCGGTGATCCGGAATACGAAAAACTGAAACGCTCCATCGAGCAATTTGGCTATGTGGAGCCTGTTATCTGGAACCAGACAACCGGTCGCCTGGTCGGCGGGCATCAGCGCCTGAAGGTCCTGATCGATATGGGTATCACGGAAGTCGAATGCGTCGTTGTGGAGCTCTCCGAAGAGAAGGAAAAGGCGCTCAATGTCGCGCTGAACAAAATCTCCGGCGATTGGGATAAGGAGAAGCTGGCACTGCTCATCGCGGATCTGCAGGGCGCGGATTTTGATGTATCCCTCACCGGCTTTGAACCCGCCGAGCTGGATGCCTTGTTTAAGGACAGTATGAAAGACGGCATTCACGATGATGATTTTGATGTAGAGGAAGAATTAAAAAAGCCCGCTATGTCAAAGCTCGGTGACGTCTGGACGCTGGGCAGGCACCGTCTGGTCTGCGGCGATTCCACCAAGGCAGAAACCTTCGAGCTTCTGATGGCAGGTGCCAAGGCAAACCTCGTGGTGACGGACCCGCCGTATAACGTGAACTACGAAGGCAGCGCAGGAAAGATCAAAAACGATAACATGGCAAACGCCGCCTTTTATCAATTCCTGCTGGACGCTTTCACGCTCACGGAAAAAGCGATGGCGGACGATGCCTCCATATATGTGTTTCATGCGGATACCGAAGGGCTGAACTTCCGCAGGGCTTTTGCCGACGCGGGATTCTACCTCTCCGGTTGCTGCATCTGGAAAAAGAACTCTCTTGTTCTAGGCCGCAGCCCTTATCAATGGATTCATGAACCTGTGCTCTTCGGCTGGAAGAAATCCGGCAAGCACGAATGGTACGCAGGTCGAAAGGAAACCACGGTCTGGGAATATGACAAACCCAAGAAGAACGGCGATCATCCAACCATGAAGCCGATTGCGCTGCTGGCCTATCCGATTATGAATTCCAGCATGAGTAACACGCTGGTTCTCGATCCTTTCGGTGGCTCCGGTTCCACGCTCATCGCCTGCGAGCAGTCAGATCGCTCCTGCTACACCATCGAGCTGGATGAAAAATTCTGCGATGTAATTGTAAAAAGGTATATAGAACAGGTCGGCTCCGCTGACGGCGTTTCGCTTCAGCGCGACGGCCTGACTTACGCTTATGAAGATGTGTCAGTAATCGACGATTAAACACAAAATCCTCCAGCCAGATTTGGTACATATATTTTCCCGAAAACGCTTGCTATTACAGGCGTTCAGAGTGATATATGTACCTACCAAAAAACACAAAGGAGGATTTTCCATGAAAGCAACCTACAACGTAACCGGAGACAAGCGCAAAGCTCTGGTCAGGATCATTTCCGAGGTCATCGGCATGAAGCCCGTGTACATGCGCATGCCAACCTGCGCCTACGTTATCGCGGGCATCACCGTCGAAAAAGACGGAGCGGTGGTCTGGGACGAGCGCACCGACGACACCACCATCGAAGCAGTCAAGGCTGCCCTTTCAGATGCGGGCTTTACCGCTGAAGAAGATACGCGGCCAGAGGTCGCTTCCAATGAATATGGTCTGGTGGTGCAGATGCCGAAAGCCAGCTTCACAGAAGACTCCCTCGATAACCTGCACAGGCTCATTGAGGCCAAGGGCAGCCTGATAAAAAAGGCACTGGATGTGACGGAGCTTCCAATCACCGAGGAGGACGACAAGCTCTCCTTCCCTTGGTTCACCACCGAGACTGATCCGGATGAGGTCAGAGCCTACACCCACTTCATTACGGCCCTGTGCGAGATGGCAAGGAACCAGAAACGTGTTACCGCCAAGGAAAAGGAAACCGACAATGACAAATACGCATTCCGGTGCTTTCTGCTCCGCCTCGGTTTTATCGGCGCGGATTACAAAACGGAGCGCAAAATCCTGCTCCGCAATCTTTCCGGCAGCTCCGCCTTCCGTAACGGCACACCGGCAAAGGAGGTGTCAGTATGCGAGTGATTTCAAAAGAACGCCTGCAGGCACTGCGTGAGCGCTTCAAACCCGGCAGCCGCGTCGAGCTTTTGAAGATGGACGACGTACAGGCCCCGCCTATTGGTACCAGAGGCACCGTAGTCGGCGTGGACGACATCGGTTCCATCATGGTGAATTGGGATAACGGTTCCGGTCTCTCCATTGCCTACGGTGAAGATGAATGCAAGGTGGTGGCGGATCATGACTGAAACCATAAAGGATCAGATTCTGGCGATCCGCGACACGGGCCTGACGAACATGTTTGATGTGAATGCGGTCCAGCGCCTTGCCTACGAACGTGACTTCTACGAGCTGGTTGTTTACCTCGAAGAAAACCGCAAGGAATATGTGCATTTCATTCTGACAGGCGAGGCATAAAGTACACAGTTTTCTACCCGAATCTTTGTGTAGATTATGCCCGAAAATAACGCAAAAATAGCTTGCTATTATGTGCTTTCAGAGTGATATATGTACATACCAAAACGAACGGAGGTAAACACCATGAACGCAAACAACACCTACTTTGAAAACTTGAAGTGCCTCGGCCACGAATACGAGGAGCGCCGCGCAGCTCACGAAAGCCGCAAGCAGCATATCATCGACACCTACGGCTGGGACAGCGAGGAACTGAAAACTTGGTACGCTGAGAAGGAAGCGATGAAATTCCCCTTCGAGCAGGGAACCTGCAAAGCCTACCGCGCTTTTACACAGAGCCTTTCCCGTAAGGAAGACGAACTGGAGATGGACGATTTCCTTTGGGATAAGGAAGTCAAGGATTTCATTGACACGCTCCGCGAGGCCGGGATCAAGACCTTTGTTTACACAAACCAGAGTACAGCGGTGATGGAAAACCTTCACGCCTTGGCTGCGCAGGGCTGCACGATGCTTGGCCTTTGCACCATCACGAGACAGGAAACCCGCTGGGGAGACGAGGAGCCCTCTGAGATCATGGGCATCCGCTTCCAGCTGAACTAAGGAGGTGCCGGGTATGTGGAGCGAAGGAACCATCGGCATCCCGGATGCCAACATTAAGGATAAGTACAAGGTCTGTCACTACTGGGTGAAGCATTACGAGGAACCCAGCGAGACCTACGGGATCAACGGCGGCAAGATCAGCAAGCTGATGATCAAGATTGATGGCCAGATCGTATGCAACTATGACAGAGAATGGGATGTAGAGCCTACCTGCAAGGAAGCAGAAATGGCGCTTTGCATTCTGCTGAACAACTACAACTAAGAAACGGCATTTGAATATGCCCTTGGGACTGAGCCGGATGGCTCTGTTCCTCGTTACGGAAGAAGTCGCTCAGGCGGCTTATTTTTATGCTTTTCGGAAGGAGGTGACCGGCTATCCGTAAGCTGAAAAAATATAAACCGACGCAGTTTGCAGCTAAGGATTCCTATTACAATCAGGACGCCGCCGACTATGCGGTCATGTTCATCGAGTCCCTCTGCCACACGAAAGGCACATGGGCCGGAAAGCCCTTCGAGCTAATTGACTGGCAGGAGCAGATTATCCGGGATATCTTCGGAACGCTCAAGCCCAACGGCTACCGGCAGTTCAATACCGCCTACATTGAGATACCCAAGAAGATGGGCAAATCGGAGCTGGCCGCTGCGGTGGCACTCCTGCTCACATGCGGCGACGGTGAGGAACGCGCAGAGGTCTACGGCTGCGCTGCGGATCGTCAGCAGGCGTCCATTGTTTTTGAAGTGGCAGCCGATATGGTCAGGATGTGTCCGGCGCTTAACCGGCGCGTCAAAATCCTAACGGCCACCAAGCGTATAGTTTACGCTCCTACCAACAGCTTCTATCAGGTGCTTTCCGCAGAAGCCTACAGTAAACACGGCTTTAATATCCACGGCGTGGTATTTGATGAGCTGCACACGCAGCCCAACCGAAAGCTCTTTGATGTTATGACCAAGGGCTCTGGCGATGCGCGTATGCAGCCTTTATATTTCCTTATCACGACTGCCGGTACGGATACAAAGTCTATCTGCTATGAAACACACCAGAAGGCACAGGATATTCTGGCCGGACGCAAAATCGATCCGAACTTCTATCCTGTGATCTATGGCGCAGATGAGTCTGATGATTGGACGGACCCAAAGGTGTGGAAAAAGGCAAACCCCTCTCTCGGTATTACGGTCGGCATCGATAAGGTAAAAGCCGCCTGCGAGTCCGCAAAACAAAATCCCGCTGAAGAGAATGCTTTCCGGCAGCTCAGGCTCAATCAATGGGTAAAGCAGGCTGTCAGATGGATGCCAATGGATAAATGGGATAAATGCTCCTTTGCCGTAAACGAGAATGATCTGGAAGGTCGCGTCTGCTATGGCGGTCTGGACCTGTCCTCTACTACGGATATCACGGCTTTTGTGCTGGTGTTCCCACCGGAGGATGAAGATGACAAATATGTGATCCTTCCATACTTCTGGATACCGGAGGAACAGATAGATCTGCGTGTGCGCCGTGACCACGTTCCCTATGACCTTTGGGAACGTCAGGGCTTTTTGCAAACTACTGAAGGCAATGTGGTCCACTACGGCTATATTGAAAAATTCATTGAGCAGCTGGGTGAACGTTTCAACATCCGGGAGATCGCCTTTGACCGCTGGGGCGCTGTGCAGATGGTGCAGAATCTTGAGGGCATGGGCTTCACGGTGGTGCCCTTCGGACAGGGCTTTAAGGATATGTCCCCGCCGACCAAGGAACTGATGAAGCTGGTGCTGGAGGAGAAAATCGCCCACGGCGGCCACCCGGTGCTGCGGTGGATGATGGATAACATCTACATCCGCACCGACCCGGCAGGCAACATCAAGGCGGACAAGGAAAAATCCACAGAGAAGATCGACGGGGCAATCGCCACCATCATGGGGCTTGACCGGGCGATCCGCTGTGGCAACGATACGGGAGCTTCGGTTTATGACAGCCGGGGCCTTTTGTTTATTTGAGGAAGGACGGTGATCACATATGGGTGTTTTTTCAGGACTTTTCCGTTCCAGGGATAAGCCTCAGAACCACACTACGGGCAGCGCCTACAGCTTTTTCTTTGGCAGCAGCTCGGCGGGCAAGCGGGTCAATGAACGCTCCGCCATGCAGATGACGGCGGTGTATTCCTGTGTGCGCATTTTAGCAGAGGCGGTGGCGGGACTGCCATTACATCTGTACCGGTATAAGGAGGATGGCGGCAAGGAAAAGGCCATCGACCATCCGCTGTATCTGCTTTTGCATGATGAGCCGAACCCAGAGATGAGTTCCTTCGTATTCCGGGAAACGCTCATGACCCACCTTCTTCTGTGGGGCAACGCCTACGCCCAGATCATCCGCAACGGCAAAGGCGAGGTCATTGCCCTCTATCCGCTGATGCCGGACAGGATGACGGTAGACCGTGACAGGGACGGCAAGCTCTACTACGAATACACGGTCAGCACGGACGATGCGCCGACAGTCAAAGGCACTGTCGTGCGGCTGAAACCATCGGATGTGCTGCATATCCCCGGCCTGGGCTTTGACGGGCTGGTGGGCTACAGCCTCATTGCCATGGCCAAGAACGCCATCGGCATGGCGATTGCCTGTGAGGAATACGGGGCGAAGTTCTTTGCCAACGGTGCGGCTCCCGGCGGTGTGCTGGAGCATCCGGGAACCATCAAAGACCCCGGACGTGTCCGGGAAAGCTGGCAGTCCACCTTCGGCGGCAGCGGCAACGCCAACAAGATCGCCGTTTTAGAGGAGGGCATGAAATACACGCCTATCGGCATCTCCCCGGAACAGGCGCAGTTTCTGGAAACAAGAAAATTTCAAATCAACGAGATCGCCCGTATTTTCCGAGTACCGCCCCATATGGTGGGTGACCTGGAGAAATCGAGCTTTTCAAATATTGAGCAGCAATCGCTGGAGTTCGTGAAATACACACTCGAACCCTGGCTGGTGCGCTGGGAGCAATCCATCCAGCGGACGCTCTTTTCCGCAGAGGAAAAGAAACAGTATTTTACCAAGTTCAATGTGGAGGGTCTGCTTCGCGGCGACTACGCAAGCCGCATGAACGGCTATGCTACGGCAAGGCAGAACGGATGGATGAGCGCCAACGACATCCGGGAACTGGAGAATATGGACCGTATCCCTGCCGAGGATGGCGGCGATCTCTACCTTATCAATGGCAATATGCTCCCGCTTGGTAACGCCGGAGCTTTTGCAGATACACAACCGAACCATGACGGAAAGGAGGAAAACCCCGATGAAGAAGTTCTGGAAGTGGAAGAATCTGACGGTGGGGAATCAGGAGAATCAGCCGGAAACAGTGGAGAGAACGCTGTTCCTGAACGGTACCATCGCAGAGGAAAGCTGGTTTGATGATGATATCACGCCCCAGCTTTTCAAGGAGGAGTTGATGGCAGGCTCCGGCGACATCACCGTCTGGATCAATTCTCCCGGCGGCGACTGCGTGGCAGCGGCACAAATCTACAATATGCTGATGGACTACAAGGGCAACGTCACGGTCAAGATCGATGGCATTGCGGCGTCTGCTGCAAGTGTGATCGCTATGGCTGGCACAAAGGTGCTGGTCAGCCCAGTATCTATGATGATGATCCATAACCCCATGACCGTGGCGATGGGCGATACCGCAGAGATGCAGAAAGCCATCGAGATGCTCTCGAGCGTCAAGGATTCCATCATCAACGCTTATGAGATCAAGACCGGTCTCTCCCGCACAAGGCTCTCCCACCTTATGGATGCGGAAACCTGGATGGATGCAGGCAAGGCGGTGGAGCTTGGCTTTGCCGATGATATTCTCAAGCGCTCCGAAGTGCCGAAGGATATGGAACCGCCTGCGGTATCCATGCTGTATTCCAAGGCTGCTGTGGTCAATTCCCTTATGGATAAGATCGCAGCGAAATGTAAAACCAAACCGAAACCTGAACCCCAGGGCCGCTCCGTAGACAGTCTCTATGAGCGGCTTAATTTGATGAAATTTTAAGGAGGATAACGACTATGACTATTCTTGAACTGCGCGAAAAGCGCGCCAAGGCGTGGGAGGCCACCAAGGCATTCCTGGATTCCCATAGAAACGACAAAGGTATGCTGTCCGCTGAGGATGACGCCACCTACTCCCGTATGGAGCAGGAGATCACCGATCTTGGCAAGGAGATCGCCCGTCTGGAGCGCCAGGAGGCGCTGGATGCGGAGTTGAACCGCCCGGTGAACAAGCCCCTGACGGGTAAGCCCATGAGCGGCAAGGAGGAGACTAAGACCGGCCGCGCCACCGATGAGTACCGTTCTAACTTCTGGAACATGATGCGTTCCAAGGCTCCGATGCCCTCTGTGGTGAATGCGCTGCAGATCGGCACCGATTCCGAGGGCGGGTATCTCGTCCCTGACGAGTACGAGCGCACTCTGGTAGAGGCTCTGGAGGAGGAGAACATTTTCCGTCAGCTGGCGAAGATCATCCAGACCTCCAGCGGCGACCGCAAGATCCCTGTGGTGGCTACCAAGGGTACCGCCTCCTGGATTGATGAGGAAGGTGCATACCTGGAGAGCGATGATTCCTTCGGTCAGGTGTCCATCGGTGCTTACAAGCTGGGCACCATGATCAAGGTATCTGAGGAGCTTTTGAACGACAGCGTCTTTGACCTGGAGAGCTACATCTCCCGTGAGTTTGCCCGCCGCATCGGCGCTAAGGAGGAGGAAGCGTTCTTTACCGGGGACGGCTCCGGCAAGCCGCTGGGTATCCTTGCCGCCACGGGCGGAGCGGAAACCGGGGTGACTGCGGCATCTGCCACAGCTATCACTGCCGATGAGCTGATTGACCTGTTCTACTCCCTGAAAGCCCCTTACCGCAGAAATGCTGTGTGGGTGCTGAATGATTCCACCATCAAGGCCATCCGCAAGCTGAAGGACAACCAGGGCCAGTACCTGTGGCAGCCGTCCCTGACCGCAGGTGCGCCTGACCTGCTGCTTGGAAAGCCGGTACGTACCTCGGCTTTTATGCCCGCCATTGCCGCAGACGCCAAGACCATCGCCTTCGGTGATTTCAGCTATTACTGGATCGCTGACCGCCAGGGACGTTCCTTCAAGCGCCTGAACGAGCTGTATGCCGCTACCGGCCAGGTAGGTTTCCTTGCCTCCCAGCGTGTGGACGGCAAGCTGATCCTGCCGGAGGCCATTAAAGTGCTGGCGCAGAAGTCTGCGGCCTAATGAGAGGAGGCGGCGGTGATGGAAGAACTGCTCTCGAAAGTAAAAGCCAATCTCATTCTGGAGCATTCGGCGGATGATGAACTTCTGAAGGGCTACATCACCGCCGCTGTTTCCTATGCGGAAAGCTACCAGCATATCCCGGAGGGTCACTATACAGACAATGCGATGCCGGCCACTACCGAACAGGCGGTGATCATGCTGGCATCGCATTTCTATGAATCCAGGGACGGCTCCACAGGCGGCTTCTTCGCAGACAACACCAATGCGGCGCAGCAGGTGTGGAACACGGTAAACTTGCTTCTTCGGCTTGACCGGGATTGGAAGGTGTGAGTATGAGCTTTGGCAAGATGAACACCTTCCTTTCCATCGTAGAGAAACAGTTTACACAGGATGAGGACGGCTTCAAGACGGAAACGGATGTGACCGTGGCTGAGGTGCGGGCATACCGGGAAGGTCGGCATGGCAGTGAAAAATGGGCTAACATGGCGTCCTTCTCCACTGCCACCGACCTTTTTCGGTTCCGTGTGATCCCAGGTGTGCAAATCACTACGGATATGCGAATCCTCTGCGATGGGCATACCTTCGAAATCACTTCTGTGGAGGATGTCAAAGGCAGAGGGATGTATCTGGAGGTACTGGGGACGGAGGTGAAAGCGGGTGGCTAAGGTTCAAATGAAAATGCCGGAGGACTTTCTGATGAAGGTGTCCCGGCTGGCGGATAAGACGGATGAGATTATCCCGAAAGTGCTGGAGGCAGGCGCAGAGGTCGTGGAGGACAAGGTGCGCTCCAACCTGCAGTCTGTCATTGGCAGCGGGACAAAGTATGACTCCAGAAGCACCGGGGAGCTTTTACGTTCTCTTGGCACTTCTCCCGCCCTGCAGGACAGGAACGGGGATTTTGACATAAAGGTGGGCTTTTCCGAGCCTCGTTCGGACGGCGACAGCAATGCCAAGATCGCCACCATCCTGGAATACGGAAAAAGCGACCAGCCTGCAAAGCCGTTTCTGAAGCCTGCCCGGTCGGCATCCAAAAACGCCTGTATCAGCGCCATGAAGGCAAAGCTGGACGAGGAGGTGGAGAACATTTGAGTTTACTTTCGGAACTGAAAACTGTGATAGAGACGGTCGGTCTGCCTGTGGAGACAGGCGTGTTCTCCGATGAACCGCCGGACGAATATGTGGTAGTCACGCCGCTTGCGGATACCTACGAGCTTCATGCGGATAACCTGCCGGAATACGAGACCCAGGAGGCACGGCTCTCCCTGTTCTCCAGGGGCAGCTATCTGAAGCGGAAAAAGCAGCTTTCCAAAGCCTTGCTTTCCGCTGATTTTACCATTACGGACAGGCGGTATATCGGGCATGAGGACGATACCGGCTACCACCACTACGCCATTGACGTGGCAAAAACCTATGAAACGGAGGAATGAGATATGGCTACCATTGGCCTTGATAAACTTTTCTATTCAAAAATCACGGAGGATGAGGATGGCAACGAGACCTACGCTACTCCCGTCTCCCTTGCGAAAGCCATGACCGCAGAGCTTTCCGTGGAGCTTGCTGAGGCAACGCTGTATGCGGACGATGGCGCTGCGGAGGTGGTGAAGGAGTTCCAGAGCGGCACCCTCACCCTTGGCGTGGATGATATCGGTGCAGCCGCAGCATCTGACCTAACGGGAGCGGTAATCGACCAGAACGGCGTTATCATCTCCGCCAGTGAGGACGGCGGCGCACCTGTCGCCATTGGTTTTCGTGCAAAGAAAGCAAACGGCAAGTACCGCTATTTCTGGCTGTACAAGGTGAAGTTCGGCATCCCTGCCACCAACCTGACCACCAAGGGCGAGAGCATTGAATTCTCCACGCCTACTATCGAGGGGACGGTCATGCGCCGCAACAAGGTAGACGGCCAGGGCAAGCACCCCTGGAAGGCTGAGGTCACCGAGGGGGACGCCGGCGTGTCCGCATCGACCATCACCAACTGGTACCAGGAAGTCTACGAACCGTCCTATGCGGCCACTGCTGCGGCATCGCTGGACGGCGAAGGTTAAGGAGGATCTGAATCATGGATGAAAGAACAGCGATGGTTACCATCGGCGGCGTGGAATATGAGATGCTTCTGACTACACGCGCCACCAAGCAGATCGCCGGACGCTACGGGGGCTTGGAGAACCTGGGCGAGAAGCTGATGAAAGCAGAGAATTTTGAAATGGCGCTGGATGAGATTGTCTGGCTCATTACGCTCCTTTGCAACCAGCCCATCCTCGTCCATAACCTGAAACACCCGGAGGACAAAAAGCCGGAGCTGACTGCCGACGAAGTGGAGCTTCTCACCTCCCCGATGGAGCTGACCGACTACAAGGACGCTATCATGGAGGCGATGTACCGTGGTACAAAACGGAACGTGGAAAGTGAGCCGGAGGGAAAAAACACGGTGGCCGGGTAAGTGATGAGGAGTTGTTTACCCGGCTTTTGTATTACGGCATGGCCCATCTGAGTCTCTCGCAGGATGAAGTGTGGCTCATGCCGTTTGGTTTGCTTATGGATCTCTGGGAATGCCATAAGCAGTTTATGGGGATCGCAAAGCCGAAGCAGGTGCTGACCATTGACGATGTGATTCCCTATGGAATCTAACGGGGTCCCCGAAAAGCCGTATGGCTTTTTGGGGAGAGGACGAATGACGGAATGAGCGAGTTTTCGTGTTTACACGGAAACGAGGGATATGAAGTCCATGAGGACGAAGGAAGGAGGTGCGGCCCGTGGCGGACAATTTTGGCCTGAAAATCGGCATTGAGGGCGAAAAGGAATTTAAAAAGGCTTTGTCGGAGATCAACCAGTCCTTTAAGGTGCTGGGTTCCGAGATGAAGCTGGTTTCTTCTCAGTTTGACGCCAACGATAAATCCATCCAGGCGCTTTCCGCAAGGAATACCGTTCTGAACAAGGAAATCGACGCCCAGCGCCAGAAGATCGAAACGCTGCGGGCTGCCCTCCAGAACGCCTCCGAGTCCTTTGGGGAGAACGACCGCCGGACGCAGAACTGGCAGATCCAGCTTAACAACGCCGAAGCCGCCTTAAACGGCATGGAGCGGGAACTTTCCGCCAATGAGCGGGCCATTGAGTCCCTCTCCCGGCAGGAGACGGAGGCGGCGGACGCCACAGAGCGGCTCTCCCAGGAGATTTCCCGCCAGGAAGAGGAACTTTCCGGGATGAAACGCGCCTATTCCAATGCGGTGCTGGAGTACGGCAAAGGCTCCAGCGAGGCAAAGGAACTGGAGGGGCGCATTTCCCAGCTTTCCGGGGAACTGCGGGAAAACCGGGAGCGGATGAAGGACGCCGGGGATGTGGCGGAGGACTTGGGCGATTCGCTGGAGGATGCCTCCGAAGGGGCTGACAAATTAGGCTCCGGCCTTTCGGTGGCTACGGTGGCGATGGGCAACCTCATCTCCTCCGGTATCCAGGCGGCGCTGAACGGCATCAAGGAGCTTGGCAGCGCCATCTGGAACCTGGATGAAGCCACAGAGGAATACAGGGTAGCCCAGGGCAAGTTGACCACAGCCTTTGAAGCGGCGGGATACAGCGGGGACGCGGCACAGAAATCCTACACGGAGTTCTATAAAATCCTGGGCGATACAGACACGGCAACCGAAGCGTCACAGCTTTTGGCACAGCTTGCCCAAAACGAGCAGGATATCACCAAGTGGACAAACATTGCCGCAGGCGTTTACGGCACTTTTGGCGATGCCCTCCCCATCGAGGGCATGATCGAGTCCGCCAACGAAACTGCCAAGGTGGGACAGGTAACGGGCTCCCTGGCGGACGCCTTAAACTGGGTGGGCATCAGCGAGGACGAATTTAACGAGAAACTGGCGTCCTGCTCGGATGAGAGCGAACGGAACCGTCTTATCATGGAGACCCTCTCCGGGGCCTATGACGAGGCAAGCGGTGCGTTTTACCGTAACAATGAGGCGCTGGTGGCATCCAGGGAAGGACAGGCGCAGCTGGATGAGACCCTTGCGGGGCTTGGGGAGACCATCTCCAATGTGAAGAACAGCCTGCGGGCGGAGTTCCTTCCCGCCATCTCCGAGGTCATCTCTGCCTTTACCGATATGATAAACGGCGTGGACGGCGCGGATGAAGCCTTTGCGGGAGCCATCACGGGGCTTGTGAATACGGCGGTTTCCATGCTGCCGCAGTTTGTGGACACCGGGATGCAGATATTGACCTCGCTTCTTTCCGGCATCATCCAGAGCCTTCCTGCTGTGGTGGAGGGCGCGGCGCAGATCATTGTCACCCTTGCACAGGGAATCGCGGAGGCTGTGCCTACCCTGATTCCGCAGATCGTCCTTGTGGTGACGCAGATCGTACAGACATTGACCCAAAACCTGCCAATGATTCTGGATGCGGCATTGCAGCTGATCCTTGGACTGGCGCAGGGGCTTCTGGACGCAATCCCCGTGCTGATTGCAGCTCTGCCCGCCATCATCACGGCACTGGTGGAATTTATCGTTGGGGCGATCCCTCAGATCATTGACGCCGGGATACAGCTTCTGACCTCCCTGATTTCCGCACTGCCGGAGATCATCACGGCCATTGTGGCGGCAATCCCACAGATCATTGATGGGCTGGTGACGGCGATCCTTGGCAGTATCCCGCAGATTATTGACGCCGGAGTAAACCTGCTGATTTCCCTGATTCAGAACCTGCCTACCATTATCACTACCATTGTAGGGGCGATTCCGCAGATCATCACAAGCATCATCAACGCCCTTGTCGGGAACATCGATAAGATCATCCTGGCCGGCGTACAGCTTTTTGTGGCCCTGATCACCAATCTTCCGAAAATCATTGTGGAGATCGTAAAGGCGGTGCCGCAGATCATCTCCGCCATCGTGAAGGGCTTTGCCGGCGGTGTGTCCCAGATGGCAAATATCGGCCTGAACCTTATCAAGGGCATCTGGAACGGCATCGGGAATGCGGCAAGCTGGCTGTGGAACAAGGTCAGCGGCTTCTGCTCGAACCTGCTCAGTAAAATCAAGGGCTTCTTCGGCATTTCCTCCCCGTCCAGAGAGATGGCGTGGGTGGGCGATATGCTGACCCAGGGACTTGCAGGCGGTATCGAGGATGGCGCAGGCGCAGCTATCAGTGCCGCAGAGGACTTAAACAACGGCATCCTTGGCGTGATGAACGGGCTGGCAGCGGATATGCAGTCGGCAGTTCCTTCGAACTTTGCCTTTGACGCAAGCGGGACGGTCGGCTCTGTTTCCGGCGGCATGGGTGGAGTGGGCGGTTCCTCTTTCGGAACGCTCATCACCATCCAGCAGATGATTGTCCGCAGTGAGGATGATATCCGCAGGATATCCCAGGAGCTTTACAACCTGATCCAGACCGGTTCCCGCGCCCAGGGAAGATTTAGTACAGCTTAAGGGAGGGATATGCTTTGGGCTTTTCATACAACGACATTACTTCAAAGAGCATGGGGCTGAAAGCAAGGCTGACCTCCTGGCAGGTCAGCGGGCGGCTCCGAAACTTTACCACCACCGTCCCCGGAAAGTATGGAGTTACCGACTTTGGGGCGGACTTTGACTATCGGGAGATCGTGGTCTCCTGCAGCATCTTCCCAAGACACAGTTTTCCCGCCCTGGTTTCCACGCTGGATGATATTGCGGCGTGGCTTGACCCGGTGGGCGGTTTGAAGCAGCTCATCCTGGACGATGTGCCGGATCGATATTTTATGGCAAGGCTGAACGCTGCTGTGGAGTGCGAACGGCTCCTGCGCTCCTCTGGCAGCTTTGATTTGACCTTTTTCTGCCCTGACCCCTTTGGCTACGCCATCGAGGATGAAAACTTTTCTGTCACGGCGGAGGGCAGTCACACCATAACCCGTCATACCGGGAACATGGAGTCCAATCCCATCTACCGCATTGAGGGAGAAATTACCTCCGCAGCAGGAAACTATATCAGCATCACCACCAACGGGCAGGAATTAAAGATCGTTAATGCCACCCTTGCGGCAGGCGAAACGCTGGTGGTGGATACCGACCGCATGACTGCCTATGTGGAGGATGAAAACGGTACTGCAGTGCGAAACGGGCTGCCCTATCTGGAGGAACTGAATTTTCCCACGCTTTCTGTGGGAGACAATACTGTCTCCGTGGCAGTGTCGAATGCTGTGTTTACGGGGCTTGAAATACAGGCAAGGAGCAGATGGAGGTGACAGGATTTGTCTTTAAAAACAATACTCAATCAGCAGACAGACTTCACAGGAGAGTTCCCGGTGGGATGGGCAAAGGACGGCCTGTGGCGGATGAACGAATCTGCTCCCGATGAAAACAACAATCTTCTGGATTCCTCCGGTGCGGAAAGACCTGCTTTCATTAACAACTGGAGCGGCACCACCGCATCTATGCGGAACGGGCAGAAAGGCAATTACTTTCGTTTTAACATCAATAATCCTGCCACAGAGCAGACCTATCTGAAGGTCGCCAATGACGGCAGCATTTTCGCAGAGCTTGGAGGGCGTATCCTCTGCGGCGGCTGGATGAATCCCACCACCTATTCTGTGGGAAATACCTACTGCCCGATCTTCAACACAAGATACGGTCCCGGTCAGCCGATCTTCTACCTCTCCCTTTTCCGAGGCAGGCCGAGGGTCATGCTCTATGACGATACCGGCTCCCTGATTCTGGATGAGACGGTCACGCCGCCTTTTTCCCTGGTAAACGGCGGCTGGTACTTTATCGCCTGCCTGATCGAGCCGGATAACAAAACGGCACAGTATGTGGTGGGCGACCGTGAAAGCGGCACTGTGTGGGCATCGAAGGTTTTCACCTTTACCGGAGAACTGAACCGCTCCTGCACAGCGGATCTGATCCTTGGAATGCACGCTGATTCCTACTGGTATGCCGGAGGGCTGGACGACTGGTTTTTAGACTGCGATACCTCGCTTACCGCAGAGGACTTGATGGACTATTTCCGCTCCTCCCTGATGGCAAACGCCGGGGACACCTCCGGGAGCGTGGACGGCATTACCGAGCCGGGAGCAGTCACGCTCCGGGCGTCCGGCGGTGTGTATCCGTCCGAGGGCGTGCTGACCACAGCGGCGGCAGACTGCAATCTCTCCGGCACGGGACGTGTGTCCGTAACCAGCGAGTATATTTCCGGCACAACAGCAGTTTCCCTTGTGGAGACATCAACCAGTGACGATCTGACCGATTGGAGCGATTGGGCGGCAGTCCCCGCAGACGGGCGGATGACCTCTCCCAACCGGGCGTATATCCGTTTCCGGGTAACGCTCACGACGTCCGATACCGCCCGGACGCCAAAGCTCATCGACATCCGGCTTTACGACATTCCAAAAGCACCCTATGAAAAGATCGGCTACGCAAGGCCGGTGGTGCTGGACAGGAACGGCGCATGGGAGGCGGTGCTGGAGAATGCCTACGACATCATTGTCACGGGCGAGATCAACGGCGAGGACACCCTTTCCTTTAAGATCCCTTACCGGGACGGCAAGCGGGGATATATCGACAGCGAGAAGAAGATCCAGATCGTGGACGATGTGTACAAGGTCAGGACGGTCACCGATACCAGGGATACGGACGGCAGCGCCGTGACCGAGGTGTATGCGGAGGCGGAGTTCTATGACCTGACATTCTCTGTCCGCAAAGAAGAAAGAACCTTTGAAGCGGAATACCCGGAGACCGCAATGGCCTACGCCTTAGAGGGCACCGAGTGGAGCGTTGGCACGGTGACGGTGCGGACAAAGCGCACCTGGACCAGTACGGAAAAGAATGCCCTGTCCATCCTCAGAAATACAGCAGACCTCCACGGCGGCGACCTGGTCTTTGACTGTCCCAACCGTCTGGTGCATCTGCTGACGGTAAACGGCAGGGACAGCGGCGCGCTGTTTGCCTACAGGAAAAACATGAAATCCATCCAGCGTGTGGTGGATACCAGGGAGCTTGTGACAAGGCTCTACGCTGTGGGTGCGGAGGGGATGACCTTTGCGGACATCAACGGCGGAAAAGCCTATGTGGAGGATTTCACCTACACAAACGAGGTGCGTATCTCAACCCTGGACTGCTCCTCTTTCACGAATCCCTACCAGATGAAAGAATATACCGAGATGCGGCTGGCGGATTACGCAAAGCCCACCATCTCCTATGTGCTGAATGCGATGGACTTATCCGTGCTGACAGGCTACGAGCATGAAGCCTGGGAGCTTGGGGATTATGTCCGTGTGGAAGATAAGGAGCTGGGGCTTTCGGTCACTACCCGCATCGTCCGCAGGGAATACAACCTGCAGGAGCCGTGGAACACTGTGCTGGAGCTTTCCACTACGCTCAAAAACCTGGGCAGCTCCGCCAGCCAGTGGGACAATGCGGCAGATTCCCTGGAAGGCACCAGCATGGTGTCCAATAACGATATCCGGGAAATGGTCCCCTTTAACCTGCTGCGAAACTCCCGTGCCGATGACGGGCTTGCCTATTGGGTCAGCTCCGGCTTTGAGGCGGACGGCGAAAACGGCGCATCCGGCACGGCTTCCTTCAAGGCGGAGGGTGTGGCGGGCATGACCAAAAGCCTCTCCCAGACCGTTTATCCCGCCAACCGTTCCAGCTACACCCTGTCGGCACAGATCGGCTCGGAAAATCTGGAGAAGCTGAGCGATGACGCTCAGGTGGGCATTGAAGTGATCATTGAATATGAGGACGGCAGTACGGAATCAAGATTCATTGACCTGTACTGATGGAAGGAGGACGAAATGGCATACTTATCATCCACCTCCGCCAAAATCACGCCGGAGAATTACTCCGCCAGGGTCAAGTCCATCACGGTGCGGGTGTGCATCACCAACTGCACCGGGATTCTTTATATCACGGACATCCTCCTGCAGGCAGGGGCGGTGGCCACGGGATGGGTAGGCCATCCCTGTGAGATGAAGTGGACGCTGGATGGGTAAGGTCGCTTTTATCCGGCTGGCGGAGGTCATTAACCGGAAACAGGATATGCGTGTCGTGAGCGTCACCGTGAAGCCTACCATCACGGACTGCTCCGGCACGATTTATTTTACCGACCTGATGCTCCAAGAAGGACCGGCGCTGACGGGATACACGCCCCATACCGAGGTGTTCCTCCAAAAGTTCCGGGAGAACGGCGAGGTCAAGGCACCCGTCTGGTTCAACGGCGTGGTGCGGGGCGAGGAAACGGTCATCCTCTTTAACCTTGGGCAGACTTCTGCTGGGCTGGATGTGCATCTCTACCCCAAGTCGGATATGGAGGGCGGCTCGGTCAAACTTGCGCAGGGTGTGGGCGGCCAGATAGCGGTATTCCCCAATGCCATGAATGCGGAAGATGGCCTTGCTCTCCTGGCATCCACACGGGAATGCACCAGAAACGGCAGCCCGGAGAAAAAAGAGGGCTTTTACCAGTACAGCGCCGCCTGGGATTCCAAGCACAGGGTGACGCTTGCGGAAGGAAAAACGGCACGGGTATTGTTTGAGCTGCAGGAAATGCAGGATGAAAGATCACCTTAGAGAGAAGAAAGTGGAAATCCACAAAAATGGTTGACAAAGGATAATCCTATATAGTATAATCTTAAATGAGATTAACTAAGGAGGATTCCACCATGAACAAAATCAATATCGGCAATGCGCCCGCTTATACTTCCCCCAATTCCATGACGCTGATCTGTACAGAGAAGCCGGATGGCAGCACCAATCTTGCGACTCTGGCTTTTTGGGCTTTTGCGTCCACCAATCCCGGAAAGATCATGTTTTCCCTGAACAAAGGGGCTTACAGTCTGGAACTGCTGGCTGAGAAGAAAGAAGCTGTTCTCGCTATTCCCGGAGTTGAATTAACCGGCGCTTTGATTGGCTGTGGCACCTGCTCCGGACGTGATACGGATAAGGCCGCTCAGGTTGGTTTGACGATGCAGGAAGTGGAGGGCACAAATATCAAGGCTCCTGTTCCCTGCAAACTTCTCATTCATGCGACCGTTGCCCAGACGATGGATGCGGACGATCATGTTGTCCACCTCTGTGATGTCAAGGGCGTTTACGGCGATGAAGATGTGGATGCTGTATTTGGCTGGAAAGGTTACGCTGAATTTGCGGCTGCGCAGCAGAAATGAGAAAGGACAAGGCGGCTGTCTGTGGATAGCCGCCTTGCAGTTTGAGGTGACAATATGAAAACACAAGGCGGATTTTTGATAACCCGAATCAAACAGGTCGGAGGACGTGTTTTTGAACGCATATTGAGCGAAAAAAATATCGATGCTTTTAATGGCTCCCAGGGAAGGATTCTATATATTCTCTGGCAGAAGGATGGCGTTCCCATTAGTGAGCTGTCAAAAGAGACCGGTCTTGCCACGACTACGCTGACCAGTATGCTTGACCGTATGGAGGCGGCAAATCTGATTTATCGGGATCGCGGCGACAAAGACCGTAGAAAGATTCTCATTTTCCTTACAGAAGAAGCCAAAGGTCTGGAACAAGATTATAATGAAGTAACAGAAGAAATCAGCAATATTTATTACAAGGGATTTTCCAGGGAGGAAATCGAGCAGCTGGAGAACTATCTCCACCGCATCCTGAAAAATGTGGAGGAAGTTCTCTGATGAGCATCTGCATTAAGGACAATATTCAGAACATGAATCTGGTCATCGGCTGTACCGTGGGCTGCTCTTACTGCTATGCCCGGAACAATGTAAAGCGTTACCGTATGATCGATGACTTCAGCAAGCCGGAATTTTTTCCGAATAAGCTGCGGCTGATGGAAAGGGAACGTCCACAAAATTTCCTGCTGACCGGCATGAGCGACTTGGCAGGCTGGGAACCGGCGTGGAGAGAGAAGGTCTTTGCAAAGATTAGGGAAAACCCGCAGCATCAATTCCTGTTTTTGTCAAAGCGTCCTGACCTGCTGGATCTTGAGACAGACTTGGAAAATGCATGGTTTGGGGTCACAGTCACAAGAAGATCAGAGCTGTGGCGCATCGACGCCCTGAAGGCCAATATTCGGGCAAAGCACTATCACGTTACTTTTGAGCCCTTGTTTGATGATCCCGGCGAGGTCGATTTGACGGGCGTTGACTGGATCGTGGTTGGCACCATGACTGGAGTGCAGAGCAAAAAAGTGCGGACAGACCCGGCATGGGCGCATTCTCTCGTGGAACAGGCCCATGCACTGAGCATTCCTGCTTTTATGAAAGAAGATCTTGTTCCCATCATTGGTGAAGCAAATATGGTACAGGAGTTCCCGGAAGCATTCAACCGGGTGTTGGAGGTGCAGAGAACATGGCACAAGTAGAGATGAACGGCATCCTGATCGGAGAGGTTGAGACAAAGAATATCATGACCAAATCCAGCCTGCCAGTGGGAGGCTATTCGGTCAATCCCTATGTAGGCTGCACTCATGGCTGTAAGTACTGCTACGCCTCTTTCATGAAGCGTTTTACCGGGCATACGGAGGATTGGGGCACCTTTTTGGATATCAAGCACTGGCCGGAGATCAAAAATCCAAAAAAGTACGCCGGACAGCGCATCGTCATCGGTTCCGTGACCGACGGCTACCTTCCCCAGGAGGAGCAGTTTGGCAATACAAGAAAGCTGCTTCAGCAGCTCAGAGGCAGCGGTGCCGACATTCTGATTTGCACCAAATCCGATCTTGTTGTGCGTGATATTGATTTGCTCAAAGAGCTGGGACAGGTCACAGTATCATGGTCGATCAACACTCTGAACGAGGAATTCAAAAATGATATGGATAGTGCTGTCAGTATAGAACGGCGGCTGGCCGCCATGAAACAGGTCTATGCCGCAGGCATCCGCACCGTCTGCTTTGTCTCTCCCGTATTTCCTGGCATCACTGATTTTGAAGCGATATTTGAGCGTGTCAAGGATCAGTGCGACCTGTTCTGGCTGGAAAACCTGAACCTGCGGGGCGGCTTCAAGAAAACGATCCTGGACTATATCGCTGAAAGGTATCCTTCCCTCGTGCCGTTGTACGATGAAATTTACAACCATCATAACCGCAGCTATTTCAAATCGCTGGAGAAAAAAGCTGAAGAGATGGCGAAGAAATATGACTGTCCCTTTGTGGATAACGAAATGCCCTATGGCAGAGTGCCGCAGGGCCATCCGGTCATCGTAGATTATTTCTATCATGAAGAAGTCCGGGGGACAGGTAACACAGGAAAGAGGAACAAGTGACATTTGATAATATGGTTTTGAGAGCATCGCTTCGGCGGTGCTTTTTCTATGCCCTGAAGGAGAGTGATGGGATGGACACATTAAAAGGCAAACAGATCATGGTATGGACATTCATGGGCAACGCCAGAATGTACGAAGCCCTCCGGGATTACGGCGACCGCATCAGCCAGATCGGGCTGTTCTCATTTAAGGTAAGAGCGACCGGAGAAATCTATGAAAGCGGTGTGGCGATCTCGGATATGCTCACCTACATTAACAGGTGGCCCCATATCAAGTGGCTTTTGACCGTGGCAAACGATGGCGCAAACAGCATCTTCCGCGCCCTGCGGGATAACACGGACGGGGCGCAGGACAGGTTCCTTTCAGAGATCGTCCGCATCATGGAGAAATATCCCTGGTGTGACGGCATCGACATCGACCTGGAGCGTGGGGACGGCTATTCCACCCATACGGAGTCCACGGCGATGTTCTGCAACATCTACAATACGGTGAAAGCCTATGACCCTGCAAAGCACATGAACATTTGCCTTCCGGGAATGACCTCGGTAAACGGCTCGGTGGGCGGCGAGAACTGGTGTGTTTACGGCGACTTAGACGCTTACTGCGATACCGCGTCCATCATGTCCTACGGCATGGCATGGGCAGGCTCCGCACCGGGGCCGGTTTCCCCAAGAAGCTGGCTGGAGGGCATTTACGATTACGCCACGAAGGTCATGAACCCGGATAAGATATTCCTCGGTATGCCTGCCTACGGCTGGAACTGGCAGATCTACGACACGCCGGAGAACCTGGGGAAAACCTACCGGGGAACGTCCAACACCTACTATGCCGCCAAGCTGTGGATGACGGGCGGCTACAATTTCACGGACGATGCGCCGCCGCAGCCCTTTCTCCCCATCGTGGCCTATTGGGACGATTACGATAAGGCGCCCTATGCCTTTCCCCATGTCTACGACTACATGGAAGGGGCGGACGCTGTGTCCCGTGAATATCCCCAGCTTGTGGGGACATACAACCGCAGACGATATCTGACCGCCTACGGCAAGGAGCAGAAGACTGAGTTCGGAACGGTATACATTGACCATGATGGAGGTAATTATTCCTCTGCGTCCGGTATTGTATCCATTGAAAACGGCATCGCCACCCTGGGCGATAACGGTTCGGTGACCTACAGCTTTACGGTGGAGTCGGCGGGAACCTACGATGTGGCGGTGCGGCTCTGCTATCCCTTCTGGGACAAAAATGGCATCTATGTGGCTCTGGACGGCAGCAGAAAACATTTCACCGAAAGCCGCCTGTGGTGGCCGTACTGGCGGAGTACCTTCTGGACTTCCCTTGCCGGTGGCGTAACGCTTTCCGCCGGGCCGCATACCATTACGATTTCGGTGGATGTCAAAGGCGTGCAGTTTTATGGTTTCCGTGTCTGCTCCGCTTTCTCTGAGGAACCCTCTGCCGGAGAAGCGACCTTTGCCCTTGCGCCCAGGAGCTTTAAGGATGTAAATGGCAACATGGCGGTTCCCGATAAGGGCTTCAAGCTGACATTGGAGATGCTCCGCAGAAAGCCTGACTCTGCACTCGTCTGGTACGAGGATTTCCGGGATTACGGCGTGCTGGAGACAGATTACTGGACAGTGCTCTCCGGCTCATGGAAGGTGTGGCGGTCGGATGAATACTCGATGGAACGTGTCTACTCCCAGCTTGAAGGCAAGGGAGAGCTTGCCTGGAACTATGACGGCTTTTCTGAGCTGCATCTTCGGGCAAGGCTGGCGTTCCCGTCAGGCAGCAGCGGCAAGGCCGGTGTATTCTGCGGCAGCCTGTTCTGCTGTTTGAACTACGATACCCAGGCGGTGGAGCTATATAGCGGCTCCACGCTCCTTGGCAGCTACAGCCAGGAGATCGCAAGGACCGCATCGGCTGATCTGCGGGACAATCCCTCCATGTACACGGTGGAGATGCGTATCCGAGGAGACCGGGTGCGGGTGTATTCCGGCTCTTCCTACACCCTGCGCTTTACGGCGACGGTCAGCGGCTTTACAGGAGGCTATGCCGGATACCGCTCGGACAATACGACCGTATGCGAACTTTTGCGTCTGGGGGACGCCTGGACATACGAGCCGTATGAACGGTTTGATGTTCAGATGCCGGACGGCAGCTTTAAAAGCTACGGCAGGATATCCCGCTCAAGCTGCACCTGGGATGAGGAGTTCCAGGTGTTTACGCTGACCTCCGACGTGGAGGAATCCTCTACCCGGAGCGAGGACATTTCCCTGGACTACGACTTTTTCCACTCTGACCTTCTGGAGATTTCCTGCGGCGGGAATTACACGGCGAGGATCATTCCAAAGGACATCAACATCTGGATATCCCGGCTGTTCCTCGGTGACGCGGACGGATTCTCCATCCTTTACTACCAGGACGTGGACTCCCTTGTCTATTGGGCGAACCAGGCAGCATACCGATGGAAACTGCGTGGGATGTGTATGTGGTCCTTGGGTCAGGAGGATATGCGTTTGTGGGAATATCTGCCGAAACAGATTTAACATTTTTATCTTTTGGGAATCAGCGACTGCTCTTCGGAGCGGCCGCTTTTTTCATACACAAAACCAAGAGGAGGTAAACAACATGAAGGAATTTTGGAATGTGATCCAGATGGTGTTCACCGCTGTGGGAGGGTGGCTTGGCTACTTCCTTGGCGGCAACGACGGGCTGCTTATCGCCCTTGTGGTGTTTGCAGTGGCGGACTACATCACGGGCGTGATGTGCGCCGTATCGGACAGAAAACTCAACAGCCAGGTGGGATTCAAGGGTATCTGCCGCAAGGTGCTGATCTTCCTGCTGGTGGGGATTGCCCACATCCTGGACGTGCAGGTCATCGGAACAGGCTCTGTACTTCGCACGGCAGTGATCTTCTTCTATCTGTCCAACGAGGGCGTGAGCATCATCGAGAACGCCGCACACCTTGGGCTGCCCATCCCGGAAAAGCTGAAAGCGGTGTTGGAGCAGCTCCATGACAGAGCGGAAAATGAGAAGGAGGATGAGTGATTATGGCTTACACAAACAGTTCACTGGTATCTTACACAAAACTCAGCCCCAACCACTCCGGGCAGAGGACGCACTCCATCGACCGTATCACGCCCCACTGTGTGGTGGGGCAATGCTCGGTGGAAACACTCGGCAGTATCTTTCTGCCGACTTCCAGACAGGCAAGCTGCAACTACGGCATCGGCGTTGATGGCCGTGTAGGTATGTATGTGGAGGAGAAAAACCGTTCCTGGTGTTCCTCTTCCAGTGCCAACGATCAGCGGGCCATCACCATCGAGTGCGCATCCGACACCACAGAGCCGTATGCCTTTAAGGATGTGGTCTACCAGAAGCTGATCACCCTTTGCGTGGACATCTGCAAGCGAAACGGCAAGAAAAAGCTCCTGTGGCTGGGAGACAAGGATAAAACACTGGCCTATACACCTGCATCTGATGAAATGATCATCACTGTACACCGTTGGTTTGCGAACAAGTCCTGTCCGGGCGAGTGGCTCTATTCCCGTCTGGGTGATCTGGCCAACAAGGTGACGGCTGCGCTCGAAGGCAGTACGGCGGTAACGGAACCCGCCGCTGCAACTGACAACGAGAAAGCCATCTGGGATTACCTTTACGGCAAGATTGGCAACGCCTACGGCGTAGCTGGTTTGATGGGGAACCTCTATGCGGAATCGGCATTGATACCGAATAATCTGCAGAATACCTACGAAAAGAAGCTGAGCCTTTCGGATATACAATATACCGCAAAGGTCGATGACGGCTCCTACACCAATTTCGTCAAGGACTCTGCCGGATATGGCCTTGCACAGTGGACTTACTGGTCACGCAAGCAGGCCCTTCAGGAATATGCCAAGGCGTCCGGCAAATCCATCGGTGATCTTGATATGCAGCTTGCCTTCATCTGGAAGGAACTCTCGGAAGGATACAAAGCGCTTCTGAAAACGCTGCAGACGGCGACCTCCGTCACAGACGCTTCCACGGCGGTACTGACGCAATATGAACGTCCTGCAGATCAAGGTGCTTCTTCTCAGGCGAAGCGTGCCGGATATGGACAGACCTACTACGACAAATATGCCGGTGCCACTTACCCGGCGAAGCTCACCACAGGATATTACCGCGTGCGCAAAAGCTGGTCCGATGCAAAGTCGCAGCTCGGCGCATACCGCGTGCTGGCTAACGCCAAGAAACAGGCAGACGATAATCCCGGCTTCTATGTTTTTTCCAATGATGGCACTCGCATCTATCCGGAGCAGAAAGCCGTAACCTATCTGGAATACACGGTAGTCAAAGGTGACTCTCTCTGGGGAATCGCACAGCGCTTCCTCGGCAAAGGCAGTCGTTATCCGGAGATCATGACCTTAAACGGCCTGACCTCCACGATCATCTACAGTGGACAGAAGCTGAAGCTCCCGAACTAAATACGGTTTCGTTCTTTGGGCCCATCAGGGATTATTCCTTTGTGGGCCTCTTTTTTTATGCTTACTTTCGTCAAAACAGGTCCACCGCCTCCAGTGGAAAGTGAGAGAAACCCTCTCGGACTGGAGGATATACCCATGACACAGATAACATTACCCGATGCTGACCTCGCCGCTGCTCTTGACGGAGTAACCACGGATCACTTCTTCACCGAGGAACAATTCCAACGTGATGTGGATTATTACAGAGCCCAGACCATTGCGAAAACCATGCTGGATGCTGGACTTATTTCCTTGTCACAATTCGACAAATTAACAGCTCTGAACCGGAGATCTTTCTCTCCGTTTCTGGCCGAGATTATGCCGAAAATGACTTGATAAATAGTGCTTTTAGAGTGATAGATAGACACTACCGAAGGGAGGTGAAACCGTGAAAAGGGTCACGAGATTAGGTGGAGACGTCAAGAAAAAATCCACCGCCAAGGTCCTCCGAGTGGCAGCCTACTGCCGCGTTTCCACAGACAGCGACGCACAGCTTGAAAGTCTTGATGCGCAGAAAACTCACTATGAAAACTACATCAATGGACGTGAGGATTGGGAGTTTGCCGGTCTGTATTTTGACGAAGGCATCTCCGGCACCAAGAAAGAAAAGCGACCTGCGCTGCTTCAGATGATCGCAGACTGCAAGGCCGGTAAGATCGATTTCGTAATCACAAAATCCATCAGCCGTTTTGCAAGGAACACCACGGACTGTCTGGAGATGGTCCGCAAGCTCCTCGAACTGGACATTCCGATCTATTTCGAGAAGGAAAACCTGAACACAAGCTCTATGGAAAGTGAGCTCTTTCTCGCCATCTTAAGCAGCATGGCCGAGGGGGAGTCTACATCCATTTCCGAGAATAACAAATGGTCCATACAGCGACGATTCAAGAATGGCACCTTCAAACTCAGCTATCCGCCCTACGGCTACGATTGGGATGGCGAGCAGATGGTCATAAATCCTGAACAAGCCGAGACGGTACGCTGGATTTTTAAACAGGTGCTTTCTGGCAAAGGCACGCACGCCATTTCGGACGAGCTGAATGCAAACAGCATACCCACCAAAAAGGGAGGACGCTGGACGCCTACAACAGTGCGTGGCATGGTCAGCAACGAGAAATACACCGGCGATGTGATTTTTCAAAAAACCTACACCGATTCGCAATTCAACCGCCACATCAATTACGGCCAGAAAGACCGGTACGCGATGTCCGATCATCACGAAGCCATCATAAGCCGTGAGGTATTTGAGGCGGCAAACGCACTGATCGCACAGCGCGGCAAGGAAAAAGGCATCATCAAGGGCAGCGAAAAGTATCAGAGCCGCTACTGTTTCTCCGGCAAAATCGTCTGCGGAGAATGCGGCGATACCTTTAAGCGCCGGATACACTCTACCACGACACACAAATATGCCGCGTGGTGCTGCAACACCCATATCGAGGACAAGATCCGCTGTTCCATGAAGTACATCCGTGACGACACAGTCAAGGCAGCATTTGTGACAATGATCAATAAGCTGATTTTCGCCCACAGCATAGTCCTGAAGCCTTATGTGGAAACATTACAAAATGGCTGTACCGATGCACCTATGCGCCGGATTCAGCAAATCCAGACTCTGCTCTTGGAAAATGCCGAGCAGCGTGAAACCCTTACAAAGCTGATGGCGCAGGGATACATCGACCAGATTCTTTACAACGAAGAAAACAACACGCTTTTATCACAGGCAGACCGCTACCGCCAAGAAATGGATACGCTCAGCAAAGCCATCGGCGGCGACAGTGCACATGTCACGGCAGCAAAGGAGCTTCTGTGCTATGTAGAAAAAGCCGCCATGCTGACAGACTTCGATGAAGCGCTGTTTGAAAATACCGTAACCCGCATCAAAGTGCTTTCCCGCGAGGAGATTGCCTTTGAATTAAAATGCGGACTTACGCTCAAGGAAAGGATGTGAATACATGGGACATACACCATTCGGATACCGAATTGAAAACGGTATCGCGGTAATCGACGAAGACGCAGCCGGTAAGCTCCGAAAGCTCTATGAGAATTACCTTTCGGGGCTGAGCCTGAAAGACGCTGCCGCTAAAGCCGGAATCGACACCTACCACGGAACCGCCAAGCGCCTGTTAAAAACGCAGCACTACATCGGTGATGATTTCTATCCGGCCATCATCGATGAGATGGTCTTCCAGAATGCACAGGTGGAGCTTGTGAAGCGCGCTGCTGCCCTTGGCAGACTGAATCGCGCACCGAAGGAAAAAGCGCTCACGGCTCCGACCATTTTTACGATCCGGGACATTAAGAAACATTTCGATAACCCAGTAACGCAAGCCGAATACATCTACAGCCTGATTGAAAGCGAGGTGAGGTGATGGGAAATGTAATGGTCATCCCGGCAAAAAGACAGGTCGGGAACAACATCAAAAAAGCTGAGAAGCCAAAGCTCCGAGTCGCAGCGTACTGCCGTGTCAGTACTGACAGCGATGAGCAGGCCACCAGCTACGAGGCCCAGATTGAGCACTATACCGAATACATCTCCAAGAATCCGGAATGGGTGCTGGCAGGCATATTCGCGGACGACGGAATCACAGGTACGAATACAAAAAAGCGTGACGAGTTTAATCGCATGATCGAGGAATGCCATGCCGGAAACATCGACATGATCATCACCAAGTCAATCAGCCGATTTGCCCGTAACACGCTGGACTGCCTGAAATACATCCGCGAGCTCAAGGACCTGAACATTCCGGTTTTCTTTGAAAAAGAGTCCATCAACACAATGGACGCCAAGGGCGAGGTGCTGCTTACCATTATGGCCTCTCTTGCCCAGCAGGAAAGCCAGAGCCTTTCGCAGAACGTGAAGCTCGGCATCCAATACCGCTACCAGCAGGGCAAAGTGCAGATCAACCACAACCGTTTTCTCGGCTACACAAAAGACGCTGACGGCAATCTGGTCATAGAGCCGGAACAGGCCGAAATCGTCCGGCGCATCTACCGGGAATATCTTCAGGGTCTGAGCATGGACAAAATCGCTGCAGGGCTTGAAGCGGACGGTATTCTCACCGGTGCGGGCAAGGCCAAGTGGCACACCAGCACCATTAACAAGATTCTCCGGAATGAGAAATACATCGGTGACGCGCTCCTGCAAAAGACCTACACCACGGATTTCCTGACGAAGAAGCGCATCAAGAACAACGGAACCGTCCCTCAGTACTACGTGGAAGGCGACCACGAGCCGATCATTCCGAAGGACATCTTCCTGTTGGTGCAGGAGGAACTGGTCCGCAGGCGCGTAGTCCATACCAGCGACAACGGCAAACGCCACTGCTACTCCTGCAAGCACTGTTTTTCACAGATTGTTATCTGCGGAGAATGCGGTGAGTTTTTCCGACGCGTCCACTGGAACAACCGAGGCTGCAAATCCATCGTCTGGCGGTGTTGCTCACGGCTTGAGGCCACCGGCCACGCCTGCCACAGCCGGACGGTCAATGAAACACTTCTGGAGCAGATGGTCATCGACGCCATCAACCGGGTGCTCTGCCAGAAGGACGATTTCCTGCAAACGCTAAGAGCCAACATCGCCACGGTGGTCCTGCAGGGTGATGCCCTCTCGCCGGAGGTCATAGACAAGCGCCTGAGCAAGTTGCAAAAGGAACTCCTGAAGAAAGTCAACCAGAAGGACGACTACGACGCCATCGCTGATGAGATTCTCCGGCTCCGGGATCAGCGCAGGCAGGCCGAGGTGGACAACGTTATCAAGGACGAACAGATGAAGCAGATTCGTGACCTGCAGGATTTCGTCAAGAGCCAGCCTGCTACCATCACGGAGTTTGACGAGAAGCTGGTCAGCCGCCTGATTGCCAAGATCACCGTTTTCGAGGATCACTTCACTGTGGAATTCAAGTCCGGCATCACAATCGACATAGAAGCATAAAACAAGGCTCCCTTACTACCGATGATGGCAGTGTGGGAGCCTTAGTCTGTCTAATGACTACTTTGATGTCGTTGCCTTGATCACACCCAGACAGTGTATCCTTACAACACGGTTTTCGTCGGTTTGCGATATGTATTCAGCCCATTTAAGCTGATCTGGAATTCTGGATCGTGACGCCAATGTCACGAAGGTGGAGAACACCTATCTGCGGCACAAGGTGATGACAGAAGCCGAGGATGAGACTGAACCCATATACCGCTTGGAAGAGTTTTTGTTTCTGCAGCCTCATTCCTTTAACATGACGGTCTTCTCTGATCGGCGTTCGATCATCGTTCTACACCAGAGTTTACCGCACTCGATGATCTCCTCCAGCGTCACGTTATAGTCATTGTGATAATAACGGATAAACTGCATGGCGATGCCGTCCGAAAATGCAGAAACTTCCAGTTCAAGCAGGTGTTTATCACGAATAGAGTCGTCTTTGTTTACTGCCTCGTAAATTCGTCCTTTACAGATGTTGCCCAGATGACGCACAAAATTCGTCACTTCATCTGAGATGAAGATCAACCGGAAGAAGGAATCGTTCTTCTTGATATAGGCATAAATCTCATCAAAGAAAGGTTCAATGTCATGTACATTGGATATGGTTTTGTTCTCAAAGAAGGCTTTCAGTGTTTCGGCTTTAATATCCTCCGCAACGTGCCGCACATCATCATAGTGAGAATAGAAAGTGCTCCGGTTAATGTCCGCTCGCTGCACCAGCTCTGTCACTGTGATCTTGTTAATATTTTTCTTTTCGTAAAGCAGCTCTGCAAAAGTATCTCTTATGAGGTTTCTTGTTTTTACAGATGAAGCGTTTAGGTTCTTTGCCTTCATAAATTTCCTCCTGAATATATCGACAAATATGCGTTGAGTGTGGATATATCAACACTTCGCATAACATCAATGGTTGCTCCATAGTACATTCCTTATTATAATATAGACAGTGTTGTGATTTCAACACTGTTTTGAAAACTTTTCAGAAAGGAATGTATGCCATGAACATTTACAATCTGTTTTACAAGGCTCCCGCACCTGAAGGCATAGAAGAAAGGAACGCCCACATCATTGGCGGAGGAATGGCCGGCCTTGCGGCAGCGGTCTTTCTGATTGATGATGCCGGAATGCCGGGAAAGAACATCACGCTGTATGAAAAACGAAATTCCCTTGGCGGCTGCTGTGACGCTTATTCCGGGGAAGCGGGCTATATCTGCCCCGGTGAGCGTGAACTGGAGCCATTTATGGAGTGCCTTTGGTATCTGTGCAGCAAGATCCCGTCCTTGGAAGATCCATCGATCTCGGTGCTTGATGAATCAGTAAGAGCCAATAAGGATATGCCGATCCATTCCGAAAGCAGACTCCTGTGCAAACAGGGACATATTTACGAAAAGGTGCATGACTACCGCATGAGTCCGGAGCTGCTCCTGAAAATGGAGCACTTCACCAGCATCCCGGAAAAGGATCTGGAGGATATGACGATTGAGGACTATTTCGGAAAGGACAGCGAGTTCTTCCATAGCTCTCTGTGGTGGTGCTATCACTCTATGCTGGCTTTTAAGCCCTATCACAGTGCATTGGAGGCGCAGCGGTATTTCAACCGATTCGGCCTTCTGAACAGGCTCGACTATCTGGAGGGCATTCTGCATACAAAACGCAATGACAAGGATTCTGTGATCAAGCCGATTCATAAATGGTTGGAGAATCAGGGTGTCACCTTCCGTATGGACACTGCAGTCTATGATCTGGAAATGGATGAGGCCTGCAATACGGTTTACGGTATTAAGATCAAGAATCAGGAAACCATTCCTGTAAGAGCTCAGGATTACGTCCTTCTTACCAGCGGCTCCATGATGACAAACGCCTCCTACGGTGATAATACACATATCGCTGAAATTAACCGGGACACGGAAGATATGGGCTTGTTCACGGTATGGAAAAACCTTGCTGCACGGAATAAAAAGTTCGGCAATCCAGATAAGTTCTTAAGCCATATCGACAAGACCAAATGGATGAGTTTTTTCCTCACCGTAGAAGACTATCCCGAATTTTTTGAACGATTGGAGAAGATGACCGGAAGCAAGAGCGGTACGGGCGGCGGAATCACCTTCATGGATTCCGGTTGGGAAATGTCGCTGGTCATTTATGATAGGGACTATTTCCCGGATCAGCGGGAGAAGAACCGTGACGTTCTGTGGGGAGATGGCCTGTTTGGAGAGCGTATTGGCAGCTATATCAAAAAGCCTATGGCGGAGTGCACAGGAAATGAGATCATTGAAGAGATGCTGTACCATTTTGGAATGTTGGATATGAAGGATGAGGTGCTGGCACATTCCCATATCTCTACCTGTATGATGCCCTATATCACCTCGCAGTTCATGCCTCGCAAGGAAAGCGACCGCCCGACGATCATTCCGAAGGACTGCACAAATCTCGCTCTCATTGGACAATATGTCGAGGTTCCCCGTGATGTGGTGTTCACCATTGAAACCTCTGTCCGCACACCGCTGGAGGCAGTTTACATGCTTACGGGTCTGGATAAGGAAATCATCGAGGTGAATCCTGCCAGATATGACCTTCGCTATATCAAAGAAAGAGTCATGAAATTCGGCGGTATGAAGGGTAAGATTACGGAGGAAGACCTTCCGAAGATCAACCCTCTCAAACTGTGGCTTGGGAAGGCAAAGCTGATAAAAGAGCTCTTGAAAAAGGCAAACGAGATTCCGCCTTATTACATCATGTATCCGGGCAGAGATAAGAGCATAGCACTAAAGGATTCTGTTCTGAAACCACAGTTTCCGAAAGACAGTAGATAATCATTCATTACAAACAGGCCGCGAGACGGAAATCAACCATCAAAGCGGCCTGTTATATTATTCCCTATATCGTGACTTCCTTCCTGTCCTTGAAGGTGAATACCACATTGTCATCATAAGTTGTCGCCCTTTGGCTGACTGTATTATGGCAGATTTCGGGCAAAAATGAAATAACCCAAGAGTCATCCTCTTGACTCCCGGTTTATGAAGGGGAAAGAGCGCTTGATAACAAAAAAAGTAAAATAATGATCTGTCTCGTGCGGATTCGCAAAGCATCGTTCTATCCGCGCATGACAAGGCGGAGCAGCTTGAGAAGCAATTGCAGGAATGTGCTACTGTCAGACATACCTTTGGCTCTTCATCATAGGCAAAACGGAACAGACCGGTCCAATAAGATTCGATAACCTGATAGTTACCTCGTCCGATCCTGCCAAGAGCATTAACTGCCCGTTCGCGTAAAAGCGAATCGGAACTATCACAGAAAGAAGCTATTTCAGGAACCGCATCCTGCACTAACAGAGGATATACAAGACCCATTTCGCCAAGCAGCCAGAGCGCCTTTGCTTTTATCTTTACAGAATCATGTGAAAGAAGGGATGAAACATATGGTATGCTTTCTTCCCATTTATCCTTTTCTTTTGTCAGCACTCCAAGTTCTTTATATAACTCCGATTCGTTCAATCAGTCATCTCCTCAGATCCGAAGTTGTCGCTCCGGCATCTAAATCACAGCCTCAACCCTGTGTTATCCAAATCACTAACTCAACCCTGCGGCAAAAACATCTAAACCGGCCACTCAACCCGGTGACATCTAAATGGCCTACTCAACCCTCAGGCAATAGTAGTAGATATATTCTGTCGGAGTGATTTTTAGGCCCAAATCCGTCCTCCAGCGCTGATGCCAAAGTGCCCGGAAAGCCCGTATCTCCGCGCTATTTCCTCGATCAAGCCTGAATGCGTGACATCAATACCACGCACTCAACATGGCTTGAGAGGACAGAATGAATGTCATTTGAGTACGTCCGTTCTCGGAAAC
>DSTFC04002__coassemble_565_pt1 | contig 72969 bp, 58 predicted proteins | sample DSTFC04002__metabat2_high_PE_043 | metagenome-assembled genome bin DSTFC04002 | reverse complement strand
CCAATGAACAGCGGCGCATAATTTGGCAGGGAGCGGAGGATTTGACGTTTACGAAGTAAGGGCCGGCCTAAACAAAATAGAACCTCTCAGTCGGGCCGGACCCGTTTGTCTGAGAGGTTCTCATCAATATGTTTTATTTTTTCGTTCTCAATCCGTTTTTCCCTGCATTTGCGCAATCAGCTCCCGGATCGTTTCTTCCTCTTCCTCCAGCGCCTCCGCAATCTCCGGAATGCTCTTACCTTTCGCCAGTTTTTTCCGTATCAGTTCCAGACGGCCTTTCTCCCAGCCGATCTGCTCTCCTTCCTCACGACCGGCCCGTTCGCCTTCCTCCCGGGCTTCTTCCCGCTCCTGCCGGATGTGCCGCTCTTCATCATATTCGTAAATGCTCACCCGTATCGCCTCCCTTCGGTTCTTCTCCAGGAAGTCTTTCAGAATCCCTTCCCGGATGCACTCTGTAATCGCCTGCTCCACCGCTTCTTCAATCGGCATCTCCTTCCGGTACCTCACTGCTAATTTGTTCAATCAGCTCACGGATCGTCTCCTCCGGTTCTCCTATCAGCAGGGCAATTTCCTCCTCGGACTTTTTCTGTTTCAGCATATTTTTCACAATCCGCTGCCGGCTCTCCTGACGTCCTTTTTCCAAGCCGATCTTTTCGCCTTCCTGTCGCCCGTCCTCCCAGGCATCCTCTCTCTCCTGCCGGATGTGCCGCTCTTCATCATATTCATAGATACTCATCTGCATCGCCTCCCTTCGGTTCTTCTCCAGGAAATCTTTCAGAATCCCTTCCCGGATGCATTCCGTAATCGCCCGCTCCACTGCCGCCTCTATCGGCAGTTCCTTTGCGTATCGTCTCACCCTGTCAGTATACGCCGCATACTCTCCCAGGGTCTGGCAGACCTTAAGAAGCTCCGAGTTATGCCCCGCATTAATGTTCAGCATCAGAACTTCCAGCTCCAGCTTGTGTTCCTCTTCCGCCACCGTATACAGGTCAGACAGCTTCATAATTCGCCGGTCCGGCTGTTCCCCTTCCCCGTTGTAAAAAACGATAAACCGGGGCGGCGGGATCTGTACCTTCTTCGTCCCGTACAGGTTGGCGTCCCGGGTCATCCCGCTGTAAAGATCCGACAGGTAGAACAGAAACCGCAGGGACAGGTTGGGACTGTAGGTGGACTGGTGCTCATATAAAGACAGCCGGGCGTCTATGAGAAAGGAAATATCATTTTTCATAGACATATAGATGGCGTTTTCCAGCGTGTTGATCTCAAGCAGCCCCGAATCTCGGTAATCGTTTCCGCTTACGGCATTGTACAGCTCCAGCAGCTTCTCCTTATCCTCAAAGATCATGACAAACAGATGTGACTTGTAAAGACGGTTGGCTTTTTTACTCATATGGCGCCTCCTTTTGAAGTGGGCAGCGGCAGAGCGCATCCCGTCCCGGGAAACCTCCCTGCCCTGCCGGTCAGACGGGTTTAAAGCATGGAGATTTCTTACGGTACCTGTTTTCAGATCTGTTTCCTGATCTGTCCTGTCAGGATCTTTGACGCGGCTATGCCGCAGAGAATTGTAATGTGAGAAATGCCGTGCTTTATTTGTTGCCAGTTTAATTTAATTATAGAATTGATATATTTTGAAATAACTTTGGTTTACAGATTAATTAATAAAGTCCAAATTTTATTACATAAAATCTTATTCTTTCGATGCCTCGCTCCTGATTTGCGCAATCAGCTCACGGACCGCCTCTTCCGGTTCTCCTGTCAGCAGGGCAATTTCCTTCTCGGTCTTTTTCTGTTTCAGCATATTTTTCACAATCCGCTGCCGGCTCTCCTGCCGTCCTTTTTCCAAGCCGATCTTTTCGCCTTCCTGTCGACCTTCCTGTCGGCCTTCCTGTCGACCCTCCTGTCGACCCTCCTCCCAGGCATCCTCTCTCTCCTGCCGGATGTGGCGCTCTTCATCATATTCGTAAATACTCACCCGTATCGCCTCCCTTCGGTTCTTCTCCAGAAAATCTTTCAGAATCCCTTCCCGGATGCACTCTGTAATCGCCTGCTCCACCGCTTTTTCTATCGGCATCTCCTTGGCGTATCGTCTCACCCTGCCGGTGTACGCCGCATACTCTCCCAGGGTACGGCAGGCGTTCAGCAGTTCCTCGTTATGACCTGTATTGACATTCAGCATCAGCGCTTCCAGTTCCAGCTTGTGTTCTTCCTCCTCCACTGTATACAGGTCGGACAGCTTCAAGATCCGCCGATCCGGCTGTTCCTCTTCCCCATTGTAAAAGACGATAAATCGGGGCGGCGGGATCTGTATCTTCCTCGTCCCGTACAGGTTGGCATCCCGGGTCATCCCGCTGTAAAGATCCGACAGGTAGAACAGAAATCGCAGCGGCAGGTTAGGACTGTAGGTGGACTGATGCTCATATAAAGACAGCCGGGCGTCTATGAGAAAGGAAATATCATTTTTCATAGACATATAGATGGCGTTTTCCAGCGTGTTGATCTCAAGCAGCCCCGAATCTCGGTAATCGTTTCCGCTTACGGCATTGTACAGCTCCAGCAGCTTCTCCTTATCCTCAAAGATCATGACAAACAGATGTGACTTGTAGAGACGGTTGGGTGTGTTTTCCATACGGTTTCCTCCTTTTCCGGTGTGGCGCGGCCAGGAGGCTTCCCCCTCTTCCCTGAAACCTCCTGCCCTGTCTGATTGAATTCCTGCAAAGCATGGAGATTTCTTCTGATGAACTTGTCAGAATCTTTGACGCGGCCCTGCCGCACAGAACAGATAAGAAATGTCAGAAATGCCGATGCTTTATACTGTCATAATAGCATTTATCCTTGTATTTTGCAACATTTTGTTTGAAGTTCACTTATGCATTTGAGACTGGGAAAACCCGCAAAAAAAGCAGCTCCACAGCAGTCTTACCCTTTAAAAGCGTAAGTTCTGTGAAGCCGCCTCTTGATCCATAAACGGTTATGTCTGCCGAGGGCCTATCTTCCCCCGTGCATTCTCTTAATCACCTTCAGGCGGGTAAATTCTTCCCTGTCTTTTTCCTCCAGGGCGTCTGCTATATTTTTGGTCAGCGCCTCGTACATGGGAATGGTAATATTCTTCAGCGCGTTGGCCCGCTTCTGGGTCTTGCTGATGCTGGAGGCCAGCCGGTAGGCAGAATTCTCTACCGTGGACAGCTTGATGGTTAGGTCCTTCACATGATCAAAAGCAATCCTGGCCGCGTCCAGAGACTGCTTGGTCGAGTAGAAGGAGTAGGTGGGAACCACCGGCTGTCTGTCGTACTCCGCCAGGGGAATTTCCGTTCCCATAATACTTCTGGTCTTGATGCGGATGCTTTCCTCCACCGGCACCGAATAAGAAATTTCTTCCACATGGCTGATACCCAGTTCAATGTTGGCCCGCTGCAGGGCCCCGTAGGCGGAACGGAAGGTCTGGTCGATCCTGGACTGAATCTCGGAGGCCTGACCGATCAGCTCCATCAGTTCCCGCATCAGAATATTTCGTTTTTTATCCATCAGCTCATAGCCCTGCCTGGCCAGCTGAAGAGAATTCTTCGCCGCGATCAGGTTTCCCTTGGTAGGAAATGATTTTGTGTCCATTCTGTCTCCTTCCGTCACGTTGTCTTATGAGCCCGGGCTCGGCGTCATGCCGCAAACCTTCGGAACAAGCAATTATATACACGGGCTTTCTGCTTCCGCATAACTCGCCGCCCGGCATGAGCCCGGGCTCGACATCACGCCGCAAACCTCTGGAACAAACAATTATATACACGGGTTTTCTGCTTCCAAGGTGTTTGTATCGTCGGCACAGCTGTCCGATAACCGACGAACCCAGGTCCGGCGGGAGCGGACGGCTGTCAGCCGGCGCTCACAAACACCGGAAGCAGAAAGCCGTGTAGTTTATTTTGTTTCCGCAGGTTTGTAGAACTTATCCAGCAGCTTCGTGTCCACTCTGTCCAGCACCTCTCTGGGCAGCATGCCAAGCAGCTGCCAGCCCAGGTCCAGGGTGTCCAGGATGGTCCGGTTCTCTTCTTCTCCCTGGCCCACGAATTTTTCCTCAAAGGCTTTTCCGAATTCCAGGTATTTCTTATCCAGAGGAGACAGTTCATCCTCGCCGATTACGGAGGCCAGGGCTCTGGCGTCTCCCACGGAGGCGTAGCAGGCAAAAAGCTGGTTGGCCACTGCCTGGTGATCTTCTCTGGTGTAGCCCTCGCCGATGCCGTCCTTCATCAGACGGGACAGGGAAGGCAGCACATTGATGGGGGGATAGATGCCGTTTCCGTTGATCTGCCGGTCCAGTACAATCTGTCCCTCCGTGATATATCCCGTCAGGTCCGGGATGGGATGGGTGATGTCATCGTTGGGCATGGTCAGGATGGGGATCTGGGTCACAGAGCCTTCCACTCCCTTTACAATGCCGGCCCGCTCATAAACAGAAGCCAATTCACTGTAGAGGTAACCCGGGTATCCTTTTCGGGAAGGGATCTCCCCTTTGGAGGAGGATACCTCACGCATGGCCTCCGCGAAGCTGGTCATGTCGGTGAGCACCACCAGGATATGCATATGCTTTTCAAAAGCCAGGTACTCCGCCGCCGTCAGGGCCATCTTGGGGGTGATCAGACGCTCTGCCACCGGGTCGTTGGCCAGATTCATGTACATCACCACATGGTCGGAAACGCCGCTCTCCTCAAAAGTGTTCCGGAAATACTCGGCCACATCGTACTTTACACCCATAGCGGCAAACACGATGGCAAATTTTTCATCCGAGTCGTCTCCCAGGGAGGCCTGCTTTACGATCTGGGCCGCCAGTCTGTCATGGGGCAGTCCGTTGCCGGAAAAAATCGGCAGCTTCTGGCCTCTGATCAGGGTGGTCAGGCCGTCGATGGCGGAAATACCGGTGCGGATATAGTTCCGAGGGTACTCACGGGTTACCGGATTTAAGGGCAGTCCGTTGATGTCCCGCTTTGTCTCTGCCATAATGGGCCCCAGGTTGTCGATGGGCTGGCCGATGCCGTTAAAAGTTCTGCCCAGGATGTCCATGGACAGGGCCACCTCCATGGGATGGCCGGTAAGTCTGGTGGCGGTGTTGGTAAGAGACATGTTCTCCGTGCTCTCAAACACCTGGATAATCGCCTTATCCTCATAGATCTCCACGATACGGCCCAGCTTTTTCTCCTTGCCGGCCACGGTAATCTCCACAATCTCATCAAAGGAGGCGTTTTCCACGCCTTCCAGGATAACCAGAGGGCCGTTAATCTGGCTCAGTCCCAAATATTCGATTGCCATTTCTGTCTCCCTCCTTAACCGTTCTTTTCCAGAACTTCCTGGTAAAATTCATCGATGGCCCGGTGAAGCTCCTCGAACTTCTCCGGCTCATTGTTTCCTATATCGTATTTCACGGAAATCAGCCGCTCAAAAATATTGCTCTCCTTCAGAACGGACATGGGCATTCCCTTTGCCACCAGGTCTTTCGACTTATTGTACAGGTAGAGGATCACGTCCATCATCAGGAACTGCTTCTTTAACGGCACGCAGGTATCCTCCGGATGGAAAGCGTTCTGCTGCAGAAATCCCAGGCGGATCACTCTGGCAATTTCAATGGTCAGCTTCTGATCCTCCGGCAGCACGTCGCTTCCGATCAGCTTTACAATCTCCATCAGGCTGCTCTCCTGGTTCAAAATCGCCAGGAGTTTTCCACGGTACTCCATAAACCGCTCGTCTACGTTGGCATTGTACCACTGGGCCAGATCCGACGTGTACTCGCTGTAGCTGGTAAGCCAGTGGATGGCGGGGTAGTGTCTGGCGTAAGCCAGGGATTTATCCAGTCCCCAGAAGCAGCGGACGAAACGCTTGGTGTTCTGGGTAACCGGCTCGGAGAAATCGCCTCCCTGGGGAGACACGGCTCCAATCATGGACACAGACCCCTCCGTGCCGTTTAAATTTTTCATCATGCCGGCTCTCTCATAGAAAGCGGCCAGCCGGGATGCCAGATAGGCCGGGAATCCTTCCTCCGCCGGCATCTCCTCCAGACGGCCGGACAGCTCACGCAGCGCCTCCGCCCAGCGGGAAGTGGAGTCTGCCATGATGGCCACATCATAGCCCATATCCCGGTAATACTCCGCCAGGGTTACGCCCGTATAGATAGAAGCCTCACGGGCTGCCACCGGCATGTTGGAGGTGTTGGCAATCAGGGCGGTCCGATCCATCAGGGGATTGCCGCTTTTAGGGTCTACCAGCTCTGAAAACTCCTCCAGCACCTGGGTCATCTCGTTTCCGCGCTCACCGCAGCCGATATAGATAATGATATCCGCATCGGACCACTTGGCGATCTGGTGCTGGGTCATGGTTTTTCCCGTTCCGAAACCGCCGGGGATGGCAGCTGTGCCTCCCTTGGCAATGGGGAACATGGTATCCAGGATTCTCTGGCCTGTCACCAGAGGAGTCCGGCAGGAATACCGGCCCGCCGTGGGCCTGGGAATCCGGATGGGCCACTCCTGGGCCAGCTTCAGATTTTCCTCTGTGCCGTCCTCCTTCCGGATGGTCACAATCGTATCCGTAATGGTGTACTCTCCGTCAGCGGCGGCAAACACCACTTCGCCGGACAGGGAGGGGGGCACCATGGACTTGTGAAGAATCGCCCGGGTCTCCTGCACTTCCGCGATAATCGTACCGCCGTACACTCTGTCTCCCGGCTTCACCGTCACATGGGTCTGCCACTTTTTCTGTGTATCCAGGGAATCCACGCTGATGCCCCGGGTGATATATTTGCCGGAGCGAGCCGCGATCTCATTCAGGGGCCGCTCGATACCGTCAAAAATATTGGTCAGGATGCCCGGGCCCAGGGTTACGGAGATAGGCGCTCCCGTGGACTCCGCCAGCTCTCCCGGCTTCAGTCCGGAGGTCTCCTCATACACCTGCACAGTGGTGGTATCCTTGTCCAGGCTGATGACTTCTCCCACCAGGCGCTCCTGGCCCACATACACCATCTCGTGCATCTGAAAACCCGTATTTCCTTTTACATAAATTACAGGGCCGTTGATTCCGTAAATGACGCCTGTCTTACTCATGGGATGTACCTCCCTCAAATGTAAAATTCTCCTTCAGCTCTGCCAGTCGGCTGTCGAAAGAATAGTCCACCAGCATCCTCCGGTGATCCACGTAGCCCCGGACGCCTCCCAGAAAGGCTTCCTGCGCGGTCTGCACTTTGGCCCCCGTAGCTTTCTCCAGCTTCTCCTGTTTGTCCGCGTCCAGGGGGCTGATAAAAATCTCCATGTCCCGATCCCTGGCGATTTTCTGGATATGGCCAATCTGCTTTTCCAGCAGTTCTTCATACGCGGCGGTCCGGCGGAACTCCTCCACCCGCTCCTTTACTTCCGTAAACAGCAGATCGGTCAGCTCCTGGCTGCGCTTTGTCATCTGATGCTTGATATTTAACTGTTCTCTGGCCAGGGAGGTGTTCACTTCCCGCTTCAGATTTTCAATCTCCGTCTTGATCCGGAAAAGAGCCTGCTGATTTTTTTCAGCCTGATAGGCCTCCTCCTCCTTATCCAGAGATTCCTGATACTCTTTCAGCATTTCACGGCTCAGTTCGTTGGCTCTGCCGATGACAGAATCTTCAAAATGTTTCAGCTTTTCTTCACTGGTCAAACGAACCACCTTCTTTCTAAAGTTTCAGGCCGATGGCCTCATTTACGTAAGCTGTAATAAAATCAGGCCTGCGGCCCGTTCCATGCCGGTCCGGTATCTCCACCAGGAGGGGGAACTTCCGGTTCAGTCTCACATCGTCAATGATTTCCGGAAATTCCCTGCCGAACTTTTCCGTCAGCAGGATAATCCCCACCTGGGGATTCTCCAGAGTGCGCTCCAGCGCCTCCTTCAGTTCCTGGCGTTCATGAACCACACAGCCCTCCACTCCTGCCAGACGCATGCCGGTCAGGGTGTCCACATTATCGCTGATCAGATACATTTTCATAGAAATCACCCGATCTTCTGATCCTTAGAGAGTACCCAGGATCATGAAGGAAATAATCAGTCCGTACAGTGCGATACCTTCTGCCATGGCCACGAAGATCATGGACTTACCGAAGATGCTGCCGTCCTCACTGATGGCTCCCAGCGCTGCGCTGGCCGCGCTGGCTACGGCGATACCGCCGCCGATACAGGAAAGTCCGGTTACCAGGCCGGCTGCGATGTAGCCCAGGCCGGTGGCCAGGCCGGAGCCTGCCTCAGCCGCGGTCTCAGCTGCCACGGCTACCGTGTTGTCGCCGGTGAAAGCCATAATGGCGGCAATGGCCATGGTTCCGAAAAAGAAGAAGCAGTTTACGCCCAGGGAGGTTTTAAATCTTCCCCGGTTTTTCTCTCCGATCAGGAAAGCTCCTATGGGCACGATAATGCTCAGGATCAGCGCTGCAATTAAAATAATTTTCGTTACATCAGACATTTCTTTTTCCTCCTAAAGTCTTACAAGTCCTTTATTTTTCTCCGGATTTTTTTACAAAGGGAACGAAGGGTTTTCCGCTTCCTTTATAAAAACGGCTGAACATCTCATAATATTCCAGTCTCAGCACCTGTATGCCTACAATCAGGCCTTCCATGCCGCACACAAACAGGTTTCCCAGCACCACCACAATCCAGTTGGTGGAGCCCAGCCCGCCCCCTTCATATCCCGCCAGCATCAGCACCACTTCCATCATGGCCGCGTGGCTGACCGCAAAAGCGCCGATACGGACAAAGGACAGGGTATTGGAAAAATAACTTAAAATTACTTCAAACAGCTCAAAAAAGCTGGTAAGCAGGAACATGCCCTTTCCCTGGGGCATGGCGTCCGACCGGTGCTCTGCCAGTTTGGAGAGAGGCTCCTTGAAAAAGATAACCAGCAGGGGCAGTCCGAACATCACCGCCAGCACGACGGCTCCCGGCAGCGTATGGCCTGTCATGAACAGGAAAATCACCGTTACTACTGCGCCGTAGAAAACCAGTCCCGCGATTCCGTTGGTGTCAAAGAAGGTTCCCTCCACATCTTTTGCCCTAAAGCCGTTAATAATGTGAAACACCATGGTCAGCAAAATCAGGAACATGCCGAAGGCAATGGCCACCACAAACACCGTATTCAGGGTTCCCACAAAGGGCAGCGTAGCCATGGCCTCCTTGGGCTTCAGCCACAGAGCCGGCAGCACATCTTCAAATCCGAAAAAGCTGCCGTACAGGAAGCCAAAAATCGTGGAAAAGATACCGGCGCAGCCGATACAGCCCGCCACATCGATCTTCTTAAAGTGGTACAGCAGGGCGCCGCCGATGGCCAGGCACAGCCCCTGTCCCACGTCTCCGAACATGGCGCCGAAAATAAAGGCGTACGTGAGCGCCACAAAGATCGTGGGGTCAAATTCATTGTAAGCCGGCAGGCCGTACATCCTGATAAACATCTCGAAAGGCTTTACAATCTTGGGATTCTTCAGTTTAGTAGGCGGCTCGTGGAGCACCTGGTTATCGGAATCCTCCACCATACAGAGCAGGTTTTTGTCATCCTTGATCTCATCCAGAAAAGCGTTGGCATCGTCCTCCGTCATCCAGCCGCAGAGAATGTAGTAAACCGGATCCTTATCGTCTCCCGCCGTGCAGGCCGCCAGCTTGCGCACATCAAAGTTAGTGGAAAGGGAAGAAATCTTCTTCCGGGCCAGCAGCAGTTCCTGGCTGGAATTTTCCAGAGCCTGGCGGATTTTTTTATCGCAGTCTGCGATCTTCTCATCAATGGCGGCAATCTCTTCCTTCATCTGCTTGTACACCTCATTTGGTACTCCCGCATATTCATTGGGCAGGAAATACCGTTCAAAGTGCATGGAAGAGTACACGGCATCCACCCTGCGCACCTCGGAGTTAGGCACAAAATAAATGCCCCAGATATACTGGTCGTCCTCATTGCAGCGGTAGAAAACCGTATCGATCTCCTCGTTCACATAAGCCTGCAGCTTGTTCAGGTACAGCCGGCTGACCCGGCCGAACCGGTATTTAATAAACTGGAAATTCATCACCTGCTCCAGGTCGTAAGGAAATTCCCGGAAGGGCTCCAGCTTCTTTAAGGAAGCTTCCTTCTTGTCCCGCTCGTCCTGGTAGTCCATCTTTTTGGCCGTGTAGTCACTGACTTTCGCGTCCAGATCCTTCACTGTGTCCAGTGCTTTTTCCAGGGAAATACATCCCTTGGGAGCCGCCCCGTTCTGCAGATTTAAAATCTGGATAAAGCCATCCAGCTTTGTCAGCCACTCCTTATACGGATTAATCTCGATAAAGGAGCGCAGATTCTGTACGGTCTGCAATTCCGACAGGGCATTCTCCAGATGGATCTCATATCTGGAGAGATAATCACTGACCACCCGGTCAATATCCGCCCGGGGTCCGGTGATGCTCAAAAATTTCATTTTTACAATCAACTCTTAATCCACCCCCTCACAGACCAAGAACGGTCTGGGCATCCAGGCCGTAACGCACACACTCCAGAATACTGGTGAGCCGGTCGATCTCGCACTCTTTATCAAAAATGTAGGAAATCACCGCCGCCAGAGAGTATGGCTCCCTGCGTCCGTTTCTATGCTGTATATCCTTTCGGATCTTCACATACATCTGTTCCATGTGGTCCACGTCAAACCCGGGATAATGACGCCCGTAGTAAGTAGCGGAGAGCACATGTTCAAACTCTTCCATAGTAGGCGCTTCCTCCAGAGCCCGCAGCTGTTTTTTGCTCATATGGACTCCCACGGGAAGGGTCAGCGCCCGAAGCTGATGGGGCTGCATATTAAAGTACTTCTTTCCCCGGGCAATCCACTGAATGTTCAGCAGTTCCATCTTGGTCCCGTAGGCTTCCGTAATAATATCCAGAGCATCCCCTTTCAGATATTTTTTTCTCTGTTTCCAGAAATTCATGAAATATTCGTAATTCAGTGCCACGCCGTAGTCCCACATGCTGCTGCCCTGCCGGTCTTTCACCTTGGCAATGCAGGATGCATAACGCGTATCCGCCACGGCGGCCAGAAGCATATCCACGCTTTTGCACTCCGCCAGCCGTTCCGGGTCCATTTTGGAATGCTGACTGAAAAAGTCCTCAAAATAGCTCAGGTCAATGGAGACGTCCCGGTGGTCAAAAATCATGCTCAGGCACCGCTTCAGCACCTTCACTTCATATTTCTGGAAATACATATCCAGAAATCGCCTCTGTTTTGCCCCGCAGAACCGGTAAATCTTCTGAAAATCAATGCTCACTGTCTGATCCAGTATACTCTCGATTTTCTCCCGGTGGAGATCCTCTCCCTCATAGCGGGCAAACGCATCGTGATAGGCCGGGTGCTGACGCAGGTAGTTCACTGCCTCCGTCACGTTTTTTGAGGCCGCCAGCTCCAGGCACTGCTCCCTGGTAAACAGGCGGCTCTGCATGGCCCGGAGTTTTGTGGAAACGCCGCTGTACGCTAACAAGTCTCCCATTTTTATGACACCTCAATCAGTTTCTGAAATAATTCATCAGCCAGCATCTGTCTGCTTCCGGCAAAGGTCTTCTCCAGTGCTTCCAGAGACCGGCCATTCTCTTCCTTCAGTTTTTCCAGCTGTCTGCCGCTGCGCTCTTCCAGCCGCTGGCTCAGTTCCTCCAGCGTCTCTTTCGTTTTGCTCTCCAGTTCCTGGTCAAACGCTTTCTGACGCTGACGGTTTTCCGCCTCCATGTCCTTTTTCTTCAATGCGGCCTGGTCCATGATTTTTTTGGCCGCCGCATCAATATCAGAAAGGCGGGCAACCACATTATCCATCTGGCCCACGCAATCACCTCCTCTGCCTTGTAGGAATTATACACCCTTTTAAAAAAAATGCAACAACGCCGTCAGATTTTTTCTGCCGGCGGTTTTCCTTCTCAACTGCTCATTCTATTTGACATTTTCCTCCTTGTAAAATGCTTCTTTTATATACCAGCCATATCATAATAATATCACAAAGCCCCTGACAATGTACTTGACAAATCCCCAAACTTTGAGAAAATGTGTATAGCGATTCCGGTCAGCAGAAGGAAAGGTTACGGCAGGCCGCGCACATTTATGTGCGAAGGACTGTCGGAAGCTTTCCGGAGGAGGGGCGGAACGCCCCTCAGCCCCGGCCGGAAGCTGCGCCAGCAGCGCACAGCCTTCGATAGAAGGCGGGCCGGGGCCTGCTGACCGGAGCTATTTCCATATTACAGCAAGGAGATTTTACATGCGTTTAAGAAACATACCCGGTTCCCGGGAGGCCATCGCCTCCAGTGACTTTGTGATCCACGAGGATGTGATGACAAAAAAGAAAGGCCATTGGAATGAAGTGTTCGGCAATTCTCTTCCTATATATATAGAAGTGGGAATGGGAAAAGGGCAGTTTATCACCCGGATGGCGTCCATGCACCCGGACCGCAATTTTATCGGCATCGAAAAATATTCCAGCGTCCTGATCCGGGCGTTGGAAAAACGGGAGCAGATGACGGATCTGCACAATCTTTACTTTCTTCGGATGGAAGCGGAGGATCTGCCCCAGGTTTTTGCTCCCGGCGAGGCAGCCGGCATCTATCTGAATTTTTCCGACCCCTGGCCCAAAGACCGCCATGCCAAGCGGCGTCTTCCCAGCAAAGAATTCCTGGCCCGCTACGATCAGATCCTGGCGCCGGAAGGCCGGATTGAATTCAAAACCGACAACCGGGATCTCTTCAAATTTTCTCTGGAGCAGGCCGAGGAGGCCGGCTGGACTGTGGAACAGCTCACCTGGGATCTGCACCATGACCCTGCCATGATGGAGGGAAACGTGATGACGGAGTATGAAGAGCGTTTTTCCGCCAAAGGCAATCCGATCCACAAGGTCATTCTGCGCCGGTAAAAAACCGCCTGGGCGAAATCACAAAAAAGACCCTACCGGCTGCACCTTTGTTTTTCCTCCTTTCCCTGGAGGATTCGGCTTACTTCATTTAAAGATTTTCTGACAGCAAAAGCCCGGCGGTTCAGGCCGGGCTTATCATATGTGACACGATATAATTTTTCTTTTAACCTGCTTTTGCCTGTCACTTCTTTTCCCTGCCTTTTCTGTTCTCTCTTACTTCAGTATATGACAGGGACATAGCGTCGGTATACAAGGGGCAATACGGTCCCCTTGTACACCGACGCTAGTTTCCGCTCATGACCTGCTTTCCGGCTGCAGCCGGTTCTCTTTTACAGCTGCAATTTCAATTTTTTGTATTTCCACCGTATTAATCTCTTAATTTTTACGGTTATATTTCCAAATTTCTGATTTCCGGCTGTCCACGCAGAAACGTTTTACGGCTTTAAAGCAAGCTCTCTTTATTCCGACCGTACATATTCGGATCCTTTTACGGTTCAGAATTCAATTTTTCCACTCCTGGCCGTACAGGCCCGGTTTCTCTACGGTCCAAAATTTGCTTTTTCAATTCTGACCGTATAACCCCATTTTGCACCCCGGATTCACGGCTGCGAACGGTTTTGCACCCCAGATTCACGGGTGCGGCCGGTTTTACACCACGGATTCACGGCTGCAGCCGGTTTCAAACCCCGGGTTCACACCTGCGGCCGGATCCACGGCAAATTCAGGGCGGAATCTTTACTGTATCTTCTACTGGATCTCCTCCATGGCGATCCCTTTTTTCTCCAGCCGGCGGCGCATATACAGCTCCGCCAGATAAGTCAGGGTAGCCATCACCGGAACCCCCAGGAACATGCCGGCCACCCCGAAGAATTTTCCTCCGATGGTAACGGCAAATATAATCCAGATAGGCTTGATGCCGGTATAATTTCCCACGATCTTCGGTTCCATGATCAGGCTGTCAAACTGCTGCAGGCAGAGAATCAGAACCGCAAAAATCACAGCCTTTATGGGATCCACGCACAGGATGATGATGAAGCCCGGAATGGCTCCGATAAAGGGGCCAAAGTAAGGGATCATATTCACAATGGCCATCACCACGCTGATGAGAAGCGCATAGGGTATCCGCAGAATGGACATAAAAATGCCGCAGAGCACGCCCACAATAAAGGAGTCAATCATCTTGCTCACCAGATATCTGCTGAAAATCTGGTTGCACTCCATCATAACTTTCTTCACGCCGGGCAGCTTTTCCCTGGGGATAAAACCGCACAGCACAATTTTAATCAGCCGTTTCAGGGAAGTCTTTCCATACAGCATATAGACGGATACGATCAGGGCGATCAGAAAATTTCCCACCCAGGCCACTACGGAGACGGAAGCCGTGTACAGCACCGGGATCAGGTCTCCCGCAATATCGCTTAAGCCTGTCATCAGATCCGACTGGGTATCCTGGAGCATGGTAATAATAGAGCTGAAATCCGCCGTGGGGAACTGATCCTGCAGATTTTCCAGGAAATCCATCAGCCCCTGATAAACCGCCGGAATCTGATTGATCAGATCCACCAGGTTCCGTACCATCTCCGGCAGCACAAACACCAGCAGGGTGATAATCAGTCCCAGGCCCAGAATATACACCAGGATCATGGAAAGCACCATGGAGGGCCTTGCCTTCATTCTGGGAAAAAGCTTTCGTATCAGCCGATTCATGGCTTTCACAAAGGGATTCAGCACATAGGCAATCAGCAGGGCGATCAGGAAAGGCCCGATGGCTCTCACCAGTCCGCCGAAAAACACTCTGGTCTGGTCAAAGGACACAATGGCCTTGATGGCCAGCGCGCTGGCTACCACCAGCACGAAGGTGTAAATACACACGGTAAAATACTGATCGTTCTTTACAAATTTATGGTTTTCTCCGGGAGGCGTGGCGTGCCGCATGGTTCTGCGCCTGGTTTCCTCCTGTCCCTTTTCTGTTTTTTCCTGTTCTGTCATTTCTGTTTTCCTTTCGCACGGCGGCTCTCCCACGGCAGCAATTCCGTTCCCGGGGAGTATGCTCGCGTTTATACCACATTATACTCCTAACCGCCCTGAATCTTCCATAAAAAAATATAATTTTTTTGTAAAAAAACACTTGCTTTTTAAAAAACACTGTAATATAATGTTTATTGTTCGCTGGAACGGTAACTAAAAAATGCGCCTTTAGCTCAGTTGGTAGAGCACCTGACTCTTAATCAGGGTGTCCAGGGTTCGAGCCCCTGAAGGCGCACTGAAAGTACTGATTTTGCAGACGCAGGAGCTGTGGGGTCGGTGCTTTTTTTATGTTCTGAAATATTTGTCAAAAGGAGGTTTTACTATGAGTCAGACTCTGGAAGCTTTCAGAGAGTACCTGAAAAAACTGAACCGTTACAACCGGATCAACTCCCTGCTGAGCTGGGATATGTACACCGCCACTCCCAGGCTTGGCTACCAGTCCATGGCCGACGCCCTCACCTGGTTTTCCTCGGAGGCCTTTGCCCTCTCCACTTCCGATGAGCTGCAAAAGCTCCTGGAAGCGCTGGCTGCGCCGGAGGAGTATGAACAGCTGGATGAGGCCATGCAGTTTACGGTCCGGACCATGAAGCGGGAATTAGATGAGAGCAGAAGGATCCCCCGGGATTTTTACGAGGCTTTTGTCACTGCCCGCAGCGCCTCCATGCAGGCCTGGCAGGAAGCGAAAAAAGCTTCCGACTTCTCCCTGTTTGCTCCCCATCTGGAAAATATGATTGAGATGACAAAGGAGCAGTGCGGCTATACCCACCCGGGAAAAGAAGTGTACGACGTGCTGCTGAACCAGTATGAGGAGGGTATGGATTCCGCCGCCATCGACCGGATTTTTGAAGAACTGAAAGAAGGGCTGATCCCGCTGGTGCAGAAAATTCTGGCGGCCCCCCAGCCGGACAGTGAAAAATTCCGGGGCTATTACGATCCGGATGACCAGAAAAAAGTCCAGGATCTTCTCCTGGACTATATGGGCTTCAATCCGGACGCGGGCGTCACCTCCCAAAGCGAGCATCCCTTCACCATGGCTTTCTCCCGGAACGACGTGCGGCTTACCAACAACTACGATCCCGAAAATCCCATCAGTGCCATCTTTTCCGCCATTCACGAAGGCGGCCACGGCATTTTCGGCCAAAATGTAAATCCGGCGCTGGAAGGCACGCCGGCGGACGACTGCCGGTATATGGGCATCCACGAGAGCCAGTCCCGTTTCTATGAAAACATCCTGGGGCGGAACCGGAATTTCTGGATTCCCATCTACGGACGGGTGCAGGAACTGCTTCCCGGCCTGCAGCACATTTCTCTGGACGAGTTTTACCGGGAAATCAACCATGTGCAGAACAGCCTGATCCGCACCGACGCGGATGAAGTAACCTACGGCCTTCATATTATAATCCGGTACGAAATCGAGCAGGCCATCTTCCGGGATCATGTCCCGGTAAAGGAACTGCCCGCCCTCTGGAACCGGAAAATGAAGGATTACCTGCAGATTACGCCCCCGGACGATGCCCGCGGCATCCTCCAGGATATGCACTGGTCCGACGGCTCCTTCGGCTATTTCCCCTCCTATCTGCTGGGAAATATTTACGACGGCATGTTCCTGGAAGCCATCACCCGGGATCTGGGCTCTCTGGACAGCCTGCTGGCCCAGGGCGAAGTCAAAACCGTCACCCGCTGGCTGGGCAGCCATATCCACTGGTACGGCGGCCTGCGGCTTCCCGCCGAAGTAATCCGGCAGGTATGCGGCCGGGAACTGTCCGCCGCGCCCCTGTTAAACTATTTCAAAGAGAAATATACCGAGCTCTACCATCTGTAAACCCGGCGGACAGCCCCTTCTACGGCTGAGGCAGTTTTGTTTCCACCAGCCACTCCCAGGCGGCTTCCACCGTGGTAAAAATATAAAAGCAGTCATCCTGTATCCCCCTGGTGCGGGCCAGATACCGCAGATGCCTGGTTTCCAGCCAGCTTCTGAAATCCGGTTCCACCCGGGGGATTTTCCATGGGTTTCCCTTCAGGCTTCGCTTAAAAATCTCGTGCAGCTCTTTCTCATATTTCACATGCTCCCCGGAAGAATAGCCAAACTCCGAATTGTGAGGCCTGGAAAAAGAATCCGCCATATAGTGGAACGCCTTTCCCGCCCGGTACCACCACAGCAGCGTATTCCGATACGGTTTTTCCATAAATGAAAAAATCCATTTCTTCCTGCACTGGTAGCTGTGGCCGTTGGAAAAGTATTCGCTTCTGTGTCCCATATAGGAAATCCGGTTGTAGTCCGGTTCAATGTTCCCCAGGGCAAACGCCGCCTTTTTCCATTTGCTGATATTCAGTTTTTGGGTTAATGCCCTGGCAAGGGCGTGGTGATCTCTGGTAACCATGTCCAACCTCCTGTATGGCTTCTATTGTAACCCAGAATATTGATTCTTTTTTTACAATTTTGTTAAAAATTCTGTAATTTATTCCCATTTATTCACGATTTAAATGTCAAGGGCTGTTTCCGGTTTTTCTCCGGAAATCCTATTTTTATCACAATACACAAAACGTTCGTTCTTTCTTTTTCCCCCTTTTCACCCTCCCATAGTGTGGATAATGTGGATAAGTTGGTGTATAACTCAGTTTCGCCCTGTTTCCGTCCACAAAGGGCTGTGGATAAATGTGGATAACTTTGCGGACAGCTTTTTCCTTTTTTCGCCTTTTCCGGAGATTTTACATGGATTTTGTACATATTTTTCATTTTCTGAATTTACGGTTTGATTCCAACCTGATTTGAGAAAAAGAATTTTCTGAACATTCCTTCTGTAATGCCACGATTCCGTCCATTCAGGTGTTTCGGCTGACAAATAGGCTCCTCTCGCCCCCATCCCAGGAAGCGTTTTTCTTTCACAGAGAACGGCGTTTTCTGCAAAAAGAAAGAGAGCATCGCTCCATCATGAATCTCATGATATTGCGACACTCTCTGAAATAATTTCTGTATTCTGTTGTCTGGTCTCCTACCAGTAACGTCTGGCTCCCACGGGAGTTCTGTAACCGTAATCGGAGATGATGATACCGGTAGTGGAGCTGCTGGCGTGAACCACCTGGCCGTTGCCCATATAGATGCTCACATGGCCGATGCCGCCGCCATTGCTGTAGAACAGCAGGTCTCCTGCCTGAATGGATCCCAGATCTACCGGCGTACCGCTGTTATACTGCTCCGCAGCGGTTCTGGGAAGGCCGATGCCGTAGTTGGCGAATACGGACTGGGTAAATCCGGAACAGTCCGCGCCGTTTGTCAGGCTGGTACCGCCGTATACATAGGGGTTGCCCACAAACTGCACCGCGTAATCCACAATATACTGTCCGCCTGAGCTGGTGGACGTATCCGCTGAAGTATCCTCGTAGTAGCTTCCGTCGTCTGTCACTTCTTCTACATACACCTCATCGTAAGATTCTTCCTCATAATATTCCTGGCTCTCCTGAGCTGCCTGGGCATCCGCTGCTGCCTGGGCGTCTGCCGCTGCCTGAGCCGCCGCATCCGCTTCCGCCTGAGCCTGGGCTGCCGCGTTGGCATCTGCCGCCGCCTGAGCGTCTGCTGCTGCCTGAGCATCCAGATATGCCTGGTACTCCGCCTGGGCCTGCGCTGCCGTATCATACACAGCCTGCACATCCGCCTGCTGGGTTGCCGCGTCTGCCGCTGCCTGAGCTTCCAGATATGCCTGGTACTGAGCGTCTGCCGCTGCCTGGGCGTCTGCCGCCTGGGAAGCCGCCGCGTCCGCTGCCGCCTGAGCGGCTGCCTCTGCCTCAACCTGAGCCTGGTAAGCTGCGTCTGCCTCCGCCTGCAGCTGTGCCTGATAAGCGGCGTCCGCGTCAGCCTGGGCCTGCGCTGCCTGCTGTTCCAGATAGGCCTGGTATTCGGCTTCCGCCTGGGCCTGCTCAGCCAGGTATGCCTCATACTCCGCTTCCAGTCTGGCCTGCTCTTCCTCGATCGTCTCAGCTACTTTATACTGTACTTCCGTATTTACATAATCCGCGGACACATAGCCGTAGCAGTCAGAGTCAACCGCAACCTTCAGCCATTCGCCACAGTCTTCCACAACTTCCACTTCCTGGGAGTTGGTCACTGTTGTGACAATGGCGGAGTCTTCGCTGGCATCCGCCCGCACGTTCAGCACCTCGGCGCCAACCTCTGCCACATGGTAGCCCACATCGGAGGCGGTCTCCTGGGCCAGAGCGCCCGTTGCTATGTACTGGGAGGCTACATAGCCTTCCGCGTTTCCTGACTGTACCTTATACCAGCCGTTCTCATCAACACTCACGATGTAAACCGCCGCATTATTGGAAAGCTTTCCGACCACTTCCCCTTCCATATCGGGCGTGGAACGGATATTCACATACTCATTGCACTTCGCAAAGCCTGTGGTATTTACCATGCTGGTGTCCAGCACCGGCTCCGTCTCTGCCTCCGTCTCCGCAGCCGCTTCTGTTTCCGCCGCAGCCTCCGTCTCCTCTGCCGCAGCCTCTGTCTGAGCTGCCGTTTCTTCTGTCTGGGCTGCTTCCGTGGTCTCCCCTGCCGCGTCCGCGCTTTCCTCAGTCTGTGTCTCTTCTGTCTCACTCTCTGCCGGAACTGCGGCTCTGGTTGTGCTGCTCACACCTACCAGGGAAACATCCGCGCCTGTAGCGTAAGAAACAATGCCGCTTCCGCCCAGGGTCATGCCCGCTGCCATGCAGAATGCCGTAAATCTTGCGATCCCCTTTTTCATCATTTATATCAGCCTCCCGATTTATTTCTAATTATTACGAATTTGTTACATTTATTACAGGGCTATCATATCAAATCGCAATAATTATGTCAAGGCTTTTGTAATATTTTTTAATTTTTCCTTAATTTTAAAGAGATTCCGGGGATTTCCAGCGGTTTTTCGCCAGTTTCGAAGTGCATTTTAAGATGTGATGTTCCAAATTGTTACAGTTTCATTAACAAAAGGAATGCTGCAAAAAGATTTCATCGCATCCGGGACATGTGTACACCTGGATGTCCCGGATGCATATGCACTCTTTTTTGCAGCACCCTCATAACGCTTCTTATTTAAAATATGGTTTTCTGTTTTCTATTTGCCCGGATCACTCTCTGTTTTCATTCCGTCTAATCCAGAGCAAAGTCAGCGCCAGAAGCAGGCTTGCCGCCATGGCAAACAGACTCATTTCAACCGGCGTGCGGTCCGCTGTATCCACGGCTTCTGAAGCGGAACTGTTCTGGCCCGCTGCCGCAGCGGTGTTCTGCGGCTTGCTGTCGGTTTTCTCGCCGGTCAGTTCTGTCTCCGCTTCTGTTTCCGTCTCTTCCGTTTCTGTCTCCTCTGTCTCCGTCTCTTCTGTCTCCGCTTCATCCTCAGCGAACGCTGCCCTGACAGAACCGTCCTTCTGCACATTTTCAAATGTATATGTGTACTGTGTCTCTCCGGACAGTTCAAGAGGCGTACCATCCACTAAAATTTCAGAAATATGGTATCCGGAATCTGCCTGTATCACAAACTGCTGTGATTCGCCTTCCACTACATAAACCTGTCCCGACGGAGTAATCTGTCCGTGTTCGCCGGCCTCCGCATACAGCACATATTGCTGCAGGATTTTTCCTTCCACCGTGTCAGACCCGATATAGCGTCCCAGAAACTCGATCGTAATGGTCTTGATTCCGGGTGCGGTCATATCCTGGGGATAAATCACCCGAAAATCCTGTCCCTCTGTCAGAGCCGTTCCCTGATAGGTCACTGTCACGTTTGGTTTCCAGGGATTTCCATCGTAAATATAGACCGGATTGTCCAGGCTGATTACTGTGTCCGCATTATCGCTCAGATCCAGTCTGAGTGTCAGCAGCGTATACAAAGCTTTCAGCACATTCGTATAGGCGTCAATCGTATCCTGCTCTTTCATGGTAAGTCCCATCATCACGTCGGACAGCTCCAGCTGCTCTTCAACATTTTCCCGGTATACATTATCCACATACCGGTTCAGATCCCCGATTGCCGCCAGCAGCTTCGTCAGTTCTGACACATCGCCGGGGTAGGGCTGCGCATCGCAGTATATCACGGCGTCGGCACTTACCTCAAACTCCAGCGTCCATGTATTTTTATCAGAAGAAACCAGCGTTCCTCCCAATGTTTCCCCATTGTCCGCCCTCACTGCCTCCAGTCTGGTCAATTCCCCAAGACCTTTCCAGTTATCCGGCAGGGCAGCCGTTGCTTTCAGCATTGTGCCAACGGGGAAATAATTCTTTTTGCCCTCCCACACGGGAGTCTGGTCAAAAGTGACTGTGACATTCTCAATCTCTGACAGGCTCTGTGTATCTACCGCATAGTACTCGCCTGCTTTCAGGGTAATATCAATTACCACATCATTATTAATCTCTGCCCCGGAATAGGTTACCGTCACAATGTGATTCCCGTTCCCGTCTTCCGCGTAAACCGCATTGGCTCCGCCGAGATCCAGGGTTTTATTTCCTATATGGAGGCGGATAACATCCACCAGACGATTGGCGGGGATCTGTATCTGGAAGGTAAGCGCCTGGCCCTCATAGACAGTTCCCGGCAGGCTTACGAACTGTATCTCCGGATCCACCTTTCCTGCCGTCACCTGACGCTCTACAGGATCTTTTACCTTAACTGTACTGTCAGAACTGGGATAACGGCTTTCCGTCTCCGCAAACCGCACATAGTACGTGCCCGCCGCAAGCCCTGTAATTTCCGTGCTTCCCTCCGACACCTGTATATAGGAAGTCTCGCCTTTTTTCCGGTATTCATACACCTTTCCCTTTTCCAGCCCTGTAATCTTTCCGTCTGCTGCTCCCGGTGCGGAAGTCAGGCCCCCCACCAGGGTCTGGGGCGGAATAGGCTGATATTTAGGCCGGGTTACAGTCAGCGCATAATGGTTCGTCACGGTACCGTCCTCAGATGTCACAGTAAAAGCATACGTATGGGTCTCGTACTGAAGCTGGAGCGTCATGCTGCCTGCGTAAGCGCTTCCCTCATAAGTAAGAGTTGCTTTTTCACTGACCGCTCTGACCGCCAGAGTTCCCGTATTGGTGTCTACCGTGCAGGATCCCGCGAACGGATCCTCCGCGCTTCCCGTCCCGCTCCATGAAGAAACCGTGCTCACCGAAGCCTCCGCATTGTCCGGCGGCACAGGCTTTCGGTTTACATTTATGGTATACTGAGGGGAATAAGATTTATCGGGGATAACGTTCACCGGCTCCATCTCATAGGAAGGATTATCTGCCAGTTCCACTGTATAAGTATTGCTGGAAATCTCAGTTTCTTCTATTTGAACCTGAAACATAACCTGGCACCCGGTACTCCCATTATAGCTGGTCTTCGTCTGCAGAAGTGTCCGCGCCTGCCCCGGCTTCTGCTCATACAGATAAAATGTCAGCCCGCTCAGATCCGCGCTGATATCCCCTTCCATTGCCACATAGAACGCCACACAGTAATATGCTAACTTTCGGGCAGTTCCTCCTGCCAGTTCCGGCATTCCTTCCAGCCCGGTCTCCGCGGCCTCTGTCGGCGGTACGTTTCCCAGCTCTGCGCTTTCACTCTCCCATTCACTCTCTTCCGGAACCGTTACGTTTTCTGTCTCGCTCTCCGGTTCCGCTTCCTCCCCGGGCTCTTCGCTCTCCGGTTCACTCTCTCCCGTCAGGCCTTCACTCTCCGGTTCGCTCTCTCCCGTCAGGCCTTCGCTTTCCGGTTCGCTCTCTCCCGTCAGGTCTTCGCTTCCCGGCTCACTCTCTCCCTCCGGGCTTTCACTTTCCGGCTCAGACACCTCTGTCTGTCCTTCGCTTTCAGTTTCCGTATTTTCCATCATTTCCATTACCGCAGCCGTCTCTTCTCCCCGGGTCAGTACCCCCCCAGGAAATATTGGCGGCAAATACGGTTGCTGTCAGAAGCATGGCAAGTACTTTCTTTCTCATCGCTTGTCCTCCTTTCAATCGGACCGGCATATACATGCGCGCTGTTTTTATCCAGATTATAACAGATCCCGGCAAAAAAAGACAGCATTTACAGAAAACATTGCTTTTTTCATATAAAAAGAGCTGCCATAAAAGCAACGCTTCCCGGCAGCCCTTTCTTTAACTTATGATTCTCTTATTTTTATTTGAAGTAACGATCCAGCAGGCCCTGGAACGCTCTTCCATGTCTTGCCTCATCCTTCGCCATCTCATGAACGGTATCATGAATTGCGTCCAGATTCTGCTCCTTGGCCATCTTAGCCAGCTCCAGCTTGCCGGCGGTAGCGCCGTTCTCGGCCTCCACTCTCATCTCCAGGTTCTTCTTGGTGCTGGAAGTTACAACCTCGCCCAGCAGTTCCGCAAACTTGGCAGCGTGCTCCGCTTCCTCATAAGCAGCCTTCTCCCAGTACAGGCCGATCTCCGGATAACCTTCTCTATGGGCAACTCTTGCCATAGCCAGATACATACCAACCTCAGAGCACTCGCCCTCGAAGTTGGCGCGAAGTCCGGACAGGATCTCTTCGCTTACACCCTTGGCAATACCTACTTCATGCTCGCAGGCCCAGGTCATGGTTCCTTCTTTTACTTCCTCAAACTTCTCAGCGGGAGCCTTACAGATAGGACATACAGCCGGTGCGGCATCTCCCTCATAAACATATCCACAAACTTTACATACAAATTTTGCCATAGTTTTCTTCTCCTTTATATTTTTAGTTTTTTGTTGCCGTGTTGAATATTTAAGATTTGCTTAAATACCAGTCTTATTAATGTAATCAGTAATTATTACTGAAATTACATTACCATGTTTTCCGCCTCCTGTCAAGGCCTGTTTCCTGTTTTTTTGCATTCTTCACATAATCCGTAAAAGTTTGCCACATATCCTTCAATCTGACCCTGAAAATTCTTTTTAGCCGTATCCAGAATATAGTCAATGTTTTCCATGTGCAGATCACTGACCTGATGGCACTGCCTGCAAATAAAATGATGGTGCTGTGAAATATCTCCATCAAAATGATCCGGGCCGTCATCTGTAGAAATCTTTCGTATCTCCCCCAGCTCCGTCAGAAGGGACAGGTTGCGGTACACAGTTCCCAGACTGATCCTGGGCTGTTCCTGACGAAGCGAGCTGTATATGGTCTCGGCGGTGGGATGATCCTTCCGCCCGGCCAGAAAATTTTTGATGGATTCTCTCTGTCTGCTGTACTTTAATGTGCTCATAAGAGATCCTCCAATAATGATAATTAATATTACTATTAATATATCAGCCCCATTTTTCTCTGTCAAGAAAAAATTCTTTTTTCATTTTTTTATTGCCTTTTCTATGATTTTGGAGTAAGATAACCACATAATGTAGTATTAAATACTATGTTATGTGGTATAATTAATAGCAAGATGTAATATCTATATAAATCATAATATTGACAACAGGGAGGTATGGCTATGGCAGCAAAAATTGAAAAAGAAATCAGGCAGATGAAGGATCCCGGAAGCGCTATCACCCACTTTATCGGCATGCTGATGGCGCTCTTCGCGGCCGTCCCCATTATGATCCGGGCCGCTTCCAATCCTGACCGGGTTCATGTGATCTCACTGGGTATTTTTCTGGTCAGCATGGTGCTGCTTTATGCGGCCAGCACCACCTACCACTGGCTGGACCGGTCTCCCCGGATCAACCGAATTTTGAAAAAGGCGGACCATATGATGATCTTCGTGCTGATCGCCGGCACCTACACCCCCGTATGCCTGATCGTGCTCCGGGGCCGGACCGGCTATCTGCTCTGCGCCCTGGTATGGGGCATTGCCCTGGCCGGTATCATCCTGAAGGCCTGCTGGATCAACTGCCCCAAATGGTTTTCCTCCGCCCTCTATATTGCCATGGGCTGGGTCTGCGTACTGGCCTTTACCCAGATTATCAACAGCCTCTCCCCGGCGGCCTTCGGCTGGCTGCTGGCAGGCGGTCTGATCTACACGGCAGGCGGCGTCATTTACGCGTTAAAGCTCCCCCTGTTTAACGCCAGGCACCGGTATTTCGGCACCCACGAGATTTTCCATCTGTTTGTGATGGGCGGCAGTGCCTGCCACCTGTTTCTCATGTATCATTTTGTGGCCCTGATGCCGGTGGCGTAAGTTCTGCCGGCCCCGGGCCTGTCCCTATGAGCTGCAGCTTCTGGCTGCGGCTCATTTTTTTGATGGCCGCCTCCCGCCGCAGAGCCTCCTCCTTTGTCTCCCAGGTTTCCCAGTACACCAGCTTCACCGGCCCCCGGCTCCGGGTGTACTTGGCTCCCCGCCCCCGGTTATGGGCTTCAATCCGCTCCTGCAGATGGGTTGTCCACCCCGTGTAAAGGCTGTGGTCCCGGCATTCTACGATATACACATACTGTTCCATTTCTGTTTTTCCTCCCTGTGCAGAAGAGGAAGGCGTCCCAAAATCCTGCCATCCGCGATGGAGCGGCGCCTTCCCCGCCTGCTCTATAAAAAGCAATCGGCAAAGCAGGTATTTTACTCAGGCCGTGGATCCCCGGCAAAACAGTTTTAGGTCTGTGGTTCTTTTCGTCACGATTGCGTATCCTGCGGCAGAGACCATGATCCATCTGTATTATTATAAGCGGAAGCCTCCCGGTCTGTGAATCCCCGGAAGGCAGCGGCGGCCGGAATCAGAAAAGAGGCGGGCGCCGCGAAATCATGGGGTTCATGACCGAACCGGCACCCTCCTCCTGTTTTCCTCTTATTCCAGATAGAGCACCGGGTCTACCGGAACCCCATCCTTTGTCATCTCAAAGAACAGGTTGCTTCCCTCCACGCAGTAATATTTGGTGGGTTCCGCCACGCAGCCGATCAGAGCGCCCTCCTCTACCAGCTGCCCCTCGGACACGACCAGATCCGTCAGCTGTCCGTAGGTCAGCTGATAACCGCCTCCGATATCCATGGTCAGGGTGGTTCCCGTCTCATCATCCGTATAAATACTCTCCACGATGCCCTCCGCCGCCGCTGCCACCTGAGAGCCCGTGCCGGCGCCGATCACCAGGGCCGGATTGTACTTATACTGATTCAGCGTGGGGAAATAAATGCTCCCGTCCATACTGTAGTCCAGCACCACACTGCCCGCCACCGGCCAGGTCAGGGTATCCGTCTCGCCAAATTCCAGGGACGGCAGAATATCCTGGCTCTGAGCCTCCCGGGCTTCCGTGTCCGCCTGCAGGTTTTCCCCCGCCGAAGCCTGCGCCGCCTCTGTCTGCGGTTCTGTCTCCGTGACCGGTTCCGCCTCCTCTTCCATCCGGGCTGTCACCTCATCGGAAGCGGAAACTTCCATTCCCTCCGACATCTCCTCCAGGGAGCGGGCTGCGGCCAGCCCTTCCTGATCCGGCGCTTCCGGCAGGATCCCGTCGTCCGTCTGCTCCGCCTGGGCCAGCTGCTCAGCGGCAATCTGCTCTTTCTCCCGCTGCGCCTGCTTCACCTGCCCCGTGGCAAACAGCACCGAGAAGGCTGCCACCCCCACCAGGCACAGGCCAAAGGCCGTTCCGCTGTTTTTAATTTTCCATTTCTGTTTCCAATCTTTTTTCTCCATACCTTTCACCTCTGTCTATATTTGCGAGTCTCCTCTCTGCCGAAGCGGCACGTTTCCCTTCACTCGTCTATAGATAGGGTTTCCAGATATGAAAAGAATATTCCGTTTATTTCTGCATATTCGCAAATTTGGTATACTGAGGCAGCCAGGCCAGTTCCACCGTGCCGATGGGGCCGTTTCTCTGTTTGGCGATAATCACCTCCGCCACGTCCTTGCGCTCCGTATCCTTATTATAATAGTCCTCCCGGTATAAAAACATTACCACGTCGGCATCCTGCTCAATGGCTCCCGACTCACGCAGATCCGAGAGAATGGGCCGGTGATCCGGCCGCTGCTCTACCGCCCGGGAGAGCTGGGAGAGCGCCACCACCGGAACCTGCAGTTCCCTGGCAATCTCTTTTAAAGACCGGGAGATATCCGATATCTCCTGCTGCCTGGATTCACTTTTCTTTCCTCCCTGCATCAGCTGCAGGTAGTCGATCATCACGATATCCAGATTGTGCTCCAGCTTGTACTTTCTGCACTTGCTGCGAAGCTCCGACACGGAAATGCCCGGCGTATCATCAATAATCAGGTTGGACCGCCCGATAATGCCGGCGCCCTCGATCAGGTTGGCCCAGTCGGTATCGCTTAAGTTTCCGTTTCGAAGAAGCTGGGCGTCCACCCGGGACTCCAGGGAAAACAGACGGTTCACCAGCTGTTCCTTGGACATCTCCAGACTGAATATGGCTACGGTGGCGTTGTTCCGGAACGCCATATACTCCGCAATGTTCAGCACAAAGGCGGTTTTTCCCATGGAGGGACGGGCCGCCACCAGGATCAGGTCCGAAGGCTGAAACCCGGAGGTTTTGTAATCCAGGTCAATAAAGCCGGTAGCCAGACCGGTAACGCTTCCCTTGTTTCGGCTGGCCATCTCAATCTTATCCAGGGCTTTCAGCACAATATCCTTGATGGGCACAAAGTCATCCGTGGATTTTTTCTGCAGGACCTGGAAAATCCGCTTCTCCGTATCCTCCAGAATATCTTCCACCTTCTCTTTCCCGCCGTAGCAGGTATTGGCAATCTCCTCGTTCACCCGAATCAGGCGGCGCAGCGTGGCCTTGTCCTGCACGATCTGGGCGTAATAGCGCACATTGGCGGAAGTGGGCACGGCCGTAATCAGATCCCGGATCAGTTCCAGGCTGGCAAGTTCCGGCCCCACGTCCATCTCCTTCAGGCGATTCTGCAGGGTCACTGTATCCACCGGTTTCCCCTCATTATAAAGGCCGGTCATGGCGTCAAAAAGCACGCCGTACTGTTTCTGGTAAAAGTCCTCACTGGTTAATAATTCAGAAGCCACGGTGATTGCCTCCTGGTCAATCATCATGGCTCCGATGACGGACTGCTCCGCCTCCACGCTGTGAGGCATCACTCTCTTAATCAGCGTTTCTTCCATCTGTATCCGTTCCTTCTGTCGTTTTCTGCCTCAATCGTTTTCTTCTCAAAGGCTTTCCACATGCACCTTCAGCCGGGCCGTCACTTTCGTGTGGAGCTTGATGGGCACATCCATCTCCCCGGTAGACTTGATGGGATTGGTGATCTGGATTTTTTTCTTGTCCACTTCCAGGTCCAGCTGTTCCTTTACCGCCTCCGCGATCTCCTTGGTGGAAATGGAGCCGAACAGCTTGCCGCCCTCTCCCACCTTCACCTTCAGGACAATGGAAGATTTTTCGATCTGCTCCGCCAGGACTCTGGCGTCCGCCAGGTTCTGGGCCGCCACCTTCTCATCGTTGGCTTTCTGCAGCTTCAGGTCATTCATATTTTTTCCGGTGGCTTCCAGTCCCTGCTTTTTCTTAATCAGCACGTTTCTGGCGTAGCTGTCGCTGACCTCCACCACCTGGCCTTTTTTTCCCACATTCTTTACATCCGTCAGTAAAATTACTTTCATATCAGATTGCTCCTTCCTCTGTCATGGCCCGCAGCACATCCTTCAGCCGCTGCACGGCCTCCTCCATGGTTACGCCGGATAACTGGGCTCCGGCGATATTGATATGGCCGCCGCCTCCCAGACGCTCCATGATGATCTGGACGTTCACCTCGTCAATGGATCTGGCGCTGATAAAAATCCTCTCATCGCACTGGGTAAATACGAAGGACGCCTTCACCCCGATAATATTCAGCAGCTCGTTGGCAGCCTGGGCTCCCACCACGTTGGGGCTCTCCAGCCCCTGGGCAGGGCAGACGCTGATGGCGTAATTTTCCATATAGGCTTCCGCGTGGCGCACAGCCTCCGCCCTGGCCTTATAGCTCTCCATATCATCCCGGAGGGCTTTGCGCACCCGGGTTACATCCGCGCCGCAGCGGCGCAGGAAAGCGGCTGCCTCAAAGGTCCGCACCCCGGTCTTGGCCACAAAATTGTTGGTATCAATAATGATCCCCGCATACATACAGTCTGCTTCCAGATTTTTCAGTCTCACGCTCTCCTCGAAATACTGCAGAATCTCCGCGATCATCTCGCAGGCGGAGGAGGCGGAGGGCTCAATATAGGCCAGAGAGGCATTCTCAATCTTTTCTGTGGTCTGGCGATGATGATCCACCACCACAATCGTATTGGTCTGCCCGAGAATCTCCCGGCACTCCGTCATGCTGGGACGGTTGGTGTCCACCACCAGCAGGGCTGTATTCTGATCTACCAGATCAATGGCCTGCTCATGGGTGATAAACAGATCCTCCTCATAGTCCTTGCTCTCCTTCAGCTGCTTCACCCAGGCCCGGATACTGCTGTTGGGCTCACCCAGCACAATGTGTGCCGGCTTGCCCAGGGTTCTGGCCGCCCGGTACACGCCGATGCAGGCTCCCAGGGAATCCATGTCCGTCATGCCGTGGCCCATGGCCACCACCATTTCCTTGGAACTGATAATCTCCCGGATGGCCTGCGCCTTCACCCGGGCTCTCACTCTGGTGTTTTTCTCGTTCTGCTGAGATTTTCCCCCGTAAAAGCTCATCTTATTGCCGTCTTTTATCACAGCCTGATCGCCGCCCCGGCCAAGGGCCATCTCCATGGCGCTTCTGGCATACTCATAATTTTCCAGGTAGCTGCCGCCCCCGATGCCGATGCCCACGCTGATGGTCATGCCCTGCTCACTGCCAATGTTGATGGTCTTGACGCCTTCCAGGATGGAGAACCGGTCCTCCTCCAGGGTATCCAGACTCTTCTGGTTCAGAATCACCAGGTACTTGTCCTTCTCCATCTTCTTGGCCAGGCCCTTCACTTCCGCAAAGTACTTGTTGATCTTCCGGTCCACCAGCACATTCAGAAGGGACTGGCGCACTTCGTCCGCCCGGTCCATGGTTTCTTCATAATTGTCAATGTAAACCAGGCCCACCACCGGCTTCTGGTCTCTGTTTTCTTCCATATAGCGGCGAAGGTCTGTCTCATCGAACAGGTAAACCATGTAGAGGTAGGTATCCTTATCGTCCCGGTTTACCAGCTCCGCCTCGTCCACCAAGGAATTAATGGAGATTCTCTGGACATGGGCCCGGTATTCCCCTTCTTTATAGCCCAGCCGAATATCCTTCTCCCAGGCCGTATTGGGCAGCACCCCCCGGTTGATTTCCGGAAACAGGGTGGAGATGTTTTTCTTATATCTGCCGCTCTTTTCCGTCAGTTCATACATGCGGTCGTTCATCCACAGGATCTTCCCGTCCGGTTCCAGAAGAGCGGCGGGAATCTCAAATTCCTGCAGAATCTGCTTCTGCACCTGGCCGTACCCGGTGGCAAAATTTACCAGGCCTCTGAGGATCCTGGGCTTATAATGAAAATACATGCCCAGAACACCCAGAAAATAAACCGCGCTGAAAGCCAGCGTCACCAGTCCGGCTCTGTAATCCATGGCCAGAATGGCTACGTCCAGCACCAGAAGGGTCAGGGCCAGAATCACGTTCCACTGCCAATGCAGCTTCAGCGTTCCGCTGTATTTCACCTTAAATTTGCTTTTCATCATTCTGTGTCTCCCCGGAAGCAGCTGCCGGTTCATTCCCGGCTCTGCCGTTTTCCCGCAAAAACAGGCCCTTTCGGCCTGTCCGCGGGGACTTTTTCACTCTGTTATCATACCACAGTTTCCCCAAATAGAAAAGGAGGGTGTCGCAAAATCATGAAATTCATGATGAACCGCACCCTGCCTTTATAAAAATGTGAGGAAATGCCTTAGAATTTAAACACAGCCACTCCGTAAGCCGGCAGATTGTAGGCAAAGGAGTAGGGCTTTCCGTCGCACTCCTGCTTCACCGCCTTGTAGATGACCGGCTGCTCCATGCCGTGGCCGCCGTACTGAATCTCATCGCTGTTCAGGATCAGGCGGTACTGCTTCCTGCGGTTTACGCCCACCCGGTAGTCCGGCCTGGCCACCGGCGTAAAGTTAATCACAAACAGCAGGTTATTTTTCCCATTGTCCGAATGGCGCATAAAGCTGTAAATGCTTCTGTCTCCATCATCCGCGTTGACCCACTCAAAACCGTTGGGATGGCAGTCTGTCTGGTACAGAGCAGTACTGCTGCGGTAGAGGTGAAGCAGGGCCCGCACATAATTCTGCATCTGCTGATGCTTATCCTCCGCCAACAAATACCAGTCCAGTTCCCTGGCTTCGCTCCACTCCTGGAACTGGGCAAAATCCTGTCCCATAAACAGCAGTTTCTTGCCGGGATGCCCGATCATAAAGGTGTACCCTGCCTTCAGATTGGCGAACTTGTCATCGTAAAGCCCCGGCATCTTGTTGATCATCGAGCACTTCAGATGCACCACCTCATCATGGGAGAGCACCAGAATATACCGTTCCGAATAAGCGTAGGTCATGGCAAAGGTCATCTTGTTATGATTATATTTCCGGAAATAGGGATCCAGCTTCATATATTCCAGGAAATCGTGCATCCAGCCCATATTCCACTTCAGGGTAAAGCCCAGGCCGTCATACTCCGGCGGCGCCGTCACCTTGGGCCAGGCCGTGGATTCCTCCGCAATCACCATAGCTCCCGGGTATCTCCCGTGGGCTACACTGTTCAGATGCTTGAAAAATTCTATGGCTTCCAGATTTTTATTGTCGCCGTATTTGTTGGGTACCCACTGGCCGTCCTGACGGCCATAGTCCAGATACAGCATGGAAGCCACCGCGTCCACCCGCAGTCCGTCCACATGATACTGCTCCAGCCAGAAAAGGGCGTTGGAAATGAGGAAATTCTTTACCTCATTCTTTCCATAGTCGAATACCTTTGTGCCCCAGTCGGGATGCTCTCCCTTTCTGGGATCCGCGTACTCGTACAGGCAGGTGCCGTCAAATTCCGCCAGGCCGTGGGCGTCCCTGGGGAAGTGGGCGGGCACCCAGTCCAGAATGACGCCGATCTTGTTCCGGTGAAAATAGTTTACCATGTAAGCAAAATCTTCCGGCGTGCCGTAGCGGGAGGTGGGAGCGAAATATCCGGTAACCTGGTAGCCCCAGGACCCGTCAAAGGGATGTTCCGCAATCCCCATCAGTTCCACATGGGTGTACCCCATATCCTTCACATACTCGGTCAGAGACCGGGCAAACTCCCGGTAATTGTAAAAGCCGTCCTCGTCCTCCCCGTGGGGATGTTTCTTCCAGCTTCCGGGATGAACCTCGTAGATGGCGATGGGATTTGTATCCGGGATATAGGCGGCCCGCTTCTCCATCCACTCATGGTCGCTCCAGCTGATCTTTCCGATATCCGCTACTTTGGAAGCGGTTCCGGGCCGCATCTCGGCCGTATTGGCAAAGGGATCCGCTTTATACAGCTTTTTGCCGTCCTGGGTATGAATCAGGAACTTATACAGATCCCCCTTCCTGGCCTCCGTCAGGAACACTTCATAAATACCCAGCGGCTCCAGCCTGGTCATGGGGCAGGCGCTCTCATCCCAGTTGTTGAAGCTGCCGATTAGGTACACGCTTTCCGCGTTGGGAGCCCACACGGCAAAGTTTATGCCGTTTCTTCCTCCCTTCTTCCAGGGATGGGCGCCCAGCTTTTCGTAGATGTCATAATGTACACCCTGGCCAAACAGGTACTGATCCAGCTCGGTAATGAACTCTTCCTTTTTTTCTTCTGTCTTTTTTGCCCCGGCAGGCCTGCCCCCGGTCCGTTTCTCTTCCACCTTTTTCTTCATGATTCCACTCTCCCTGTTTCTCTTCTATTTTTTCAAATCTTCCCGGGCGTTCCTTCTGCCTTTTCGTCCCGGGAAATGATTATTCTGTACAGATGAAGATGGCGCAGCCATCCGCCGGCAAATTTACCTCCAGCTCGCCGCCCGAGGCCTGTGCCGGCTCTCCCGAGAGGGCTTCCACAATCTTTCCGGCTGCCAGAGGCAGGCGGATGCGCATCTGAGCCGGATTTTCATCATTGTTGACCGCGATCACCGCAGCCTCCCCCTCGCCGATGCGGGCAAAGGCGTACTGCCGGTTGGTCAGCGCCAGTTCCCGGTACCGGCCCTGGCCGATCACCGGATACTCCCGCCGGCATTTCCCCAGAAGCGCCACAAACTCTTCCAGTCCCGGCACGGGAGGATTCTTCTGGATCTCCTCCAGTTCAATGGCCGGCCGGAGGGCGGGATCCCCCTCTTCCTTCCGTCCCTGAATCCCCCACTCGGATCCGTAATAGACAGACGGAAGACCAGGCAGTGTGTAGAGAAGGGTGTACACCGGCTTTAAATGCCCCCTGTCATTCAGCTTGTTCACAATTCTGGACACATCATGATTATCCACAAAGCTGTACAGGATTCTGCCCCGGTAGATGCCTCCGTTCTCCTCAAACTGGCGGCGGATCGTGTGGGCGATCTCAAAATAATTGTGGTCATTATGGCCGGAATACAGCCCCTTGTGCAGTTCGTAATTGGTTACGGAGTGCAGCATTTCCGGATTGGCCCAGCGGCTGTAATCTCCGTGGATCACCTCGCCCATCAGCCAGAAGTCTTCCTTCTCCTGCTCTGTAATCCGGCGCATCTCCTTCATAAACGCAAAGTCCAGGCAGTCCGCGCAGTCCAGCCGGATGCCGTCAATGTCAAATTCATGGATCCAGAAGCGGATCACATCGAAAAGATACTGTTTCACTTCCGGATTCTGCAGGTTCAGATTGACCAGATCCCCGCAGTTTCGCCAGGATTCATAGCCGAATCCGTCGTTGAAAGCGCTGTTCCAGCCAAAGTTGATGCCCTTGTACCAGCCGCAGTAGCGGGAGCCTTCCCGGCTGCGCCGGATATCCTCAAAGGCAAAGAATTCTCTGCCCGTATGGTTAAACACGCCGTCCACCACAACCCGGATCCCCAGTTCATGGGCCTTCTTTACGAAGTGCTTCAGATCTTCGTTATCCCCCAGCCTCCGGTCCACCTGTTTATAGTCCTTCGTATCGTAGCCGTGTCCGGACGATTCAAAGAGGGGACCGATATACAGGCCCTGGCAGCCAAGATCCGCTATGTGGGGCAGCCACTCTTCCAGCCCCGGCAGCCGATGCTCCACGCCCTCTCCTCTGTTTTCTCTGGGGGCGCCGCAAAGCCCCAGGGGATAAATGTGATAAAACACGGCCGTCTCATACCATTTGCTCATATTGTTTTATTCCTCCTGCTGCAATTCATTTCTATTCTGAAATCATCTATGAAAAAATACCGTACAAATACTGGTTCACCAGTTCTTCCATCTGCTCCGTTCCCTTATCCTCCAGCGTCCCCTTATCCCAGGCAAACACCAGATACTGATGGACCGCTCCGATAAAGCTGATGGCAAACTGTTCCTGCCTGCCCCGCATGTTTCCCAGTTCAAAAGCAGCCTGCTCAAACACCTGCCGCACACTGCAGTAAAACTCCACCAGGTAGGGCTGCACCGTCTGATACGCCTCGTTTTCTCTGGCCGAGTAGAACAGGGCCATCAGCAGCATATAAAATTTTCTCTCCTCAAGGAAAAAGCGGCACAGCACCCCTGCCAGAGCGTGCAGCTTGCCTCTCACATCCCCGGCCTTCCCGGTCTCCCTGGCAATGCTTCTGTGCAGTTTCCCGGACTTGGCCTCCAGAATGGCCTCCAAAAGCCCCCGCTTGCTCCCGAAATAATAGTAGAGGGTGGGCTTTGTCACACCTGCCATTTCCACGATCTCCTGCACCCCTGCCGCGTCATATCCCCGGGAGTAGAACAATTCTTCCGCGCACTGTAAGATTTTTTCCCTGTTATCCATAGAATGCCCCCGTTCTTTCCACCATTATACCGTTCGGTATATATAAAGTCAATCTAAATATACGCATAAAAAAGCTTCCTGGCATCCTGTATTCACCTTGTCCTTACGACATCTGTCCGCACAGATCGGAGTAATCCGCTCTGTACGGGACATCTGTCTCGGACATGTGTACACATGGATGCCAGGAAGCTTTTACTTCTGGCTGCCTTACCGGAAATCTTTCTCCTGCAGTATCACGCAGTCATTTTCATCATATCGTTTCTTCCCGGAGCCCATCTTCCGGAAAAATTTATTGGCCTTTCGGATAGCCCGGTCTACCAGCTCAATCACATTGGTGATGGACACCGCGTCCCCCTGGGAGGATACGTTTCCGATCCGGTCATACAGAGCCGCGGCCGCTCCCTCGCTGAACACATAATCATGCTGTCCCGCGTAGATTTCTCCAAACCGCACCAGTTCGTCAATCGTAAAGGTGGGGATAAAAATCTGGGAGGTAAATTTCATGGTAAATCTGGGATGGCGCATCAGCAGGTCGTGCAGGTAGCGCTGCTCGTCCTCCAGGATGATAATCAGACCGTCCGTGCGAAATTCCATGGCGGTCGTCAGCTGATCCACAATAGCATCCTCCAGGTCACCGGCCTCCTCCACAATCAGGACGCCTCCCGCAATCTTGGCGATGGTGGAGGCTATATCCTTTCGGTTCAGATCCGCCGCATAAATTTTCGCCATTTTTACAAACTGGATTCCCCTATCCTGGGCAATGGCTTTCGCAATGCCCACTCCAATGGTGGTTTTTCCGCAGCCGTGATCCCCGAAGATCAGAATATTTCCGGTTCTGGAAGTCCGATCTTCCCCCTTCTGCTCCGCCAGCGCAATGGCTGAGGCAATCTGGGATTCCAGGTTTTGAATATCCAGGAAACCGGCAAACAGCCCCTTCTGATACTCTTTCAGCATGGGACCCGGGTATCTGCGCCGCCGGGGCATCTCCTGCACCTTCTGGCTTCTGGTACTCCGGCGTTCTGGAACGGAAGCCTCCTGGCTTCTCCCGGAAACAGAAGGTTTCTGCTGCCGCTGGCGGACCGGTCTTTCCTGTACCTGCTCCTCGGGCGCTTTAACCGTTTCTGCTTCGGCTTCCTGCCGGAGCTCTTCTGCCCTTTCATCCTCCGGCTCCGGAATATCCTCCGCTCTTACCGGTTCTTCCTCTTCCTGGAAAGACTCTTCTTCATCCAGGAATTCCTCTTCTTCCTCCGGCTCCAGCCCGTAGGAGGCATGGATTTCCGCAATCTCATCCGTAGGGATCCTTCTGGTCTTGGCGGAAATAATTTCCTCCTCCCCTAACTCCTGGGTTTTTTCTTCCGGTTCCTTCCTGGCAGTCTCAGCCGGTTCCTGTACAGGCTCTTCGGGCTTTTTTTCCTTCTGTCCGTGCACGTCCACGCCCATGTTCATCAGCGCTTCATCCATGGCGGATATCACGCCTGCCGGCGTGTTCGGGTTCTGGTTTTCTCTGGAGGCCTTTGCCGCCGCCTGGCGGATCGCGTCTCCCTTTTCGCCCATGGAAAGGAGAATGTCGTCTATGGAAAGTTTGGAAGCGATATTCTCCCGGCTCTTATCTTCAATATCCATTTTGGGGATTTTGATAGAAATTTCTTTTTCTCTGGATGCCTGTGCAGCCTCCTGTTCTTCCTTGGACTGCTCGATCACCTGATCCGCCATCTCTTCCTCCGGGTCAGGCTGTACCCGGTGTCTGACGCCGGAAACAATCTCCCGCATACTCTTAATCAGATCGGAATGCAGATCCTTCCGGGGTCGGCGCTCCTCTGTCTGGTCCGTCTCCGGCTCCTGCCTCCCTTCATCCTCCTGCCTGGCTTCTTCCGGATCCTCCGGCTCCTCTTCTTCCTCCGGCACATCTTCCCCGCTCGTTTCCTCCGGGGTCGGCGCCTCTGACGGCGTTTTCTGCTCCTCTTCGGCAGAAGCTTCCTCCTGGGCCGTCTGGTCTGCTGCCTCCGCCACGGTTTTGGCAATCTCTTTTTCCGTATCCGCTAAGATGTTCTCCGCCAGGGAATCGTCGCTGCCGGTCTCCACGATCTGCTTTTCCCGGCCCAGTTCTTCCTCGTCCGCATAGATATCGTCCTCTTCCTGCAAATCGAAGCGGCGGTCATAAATTTCCTGCTGCTTGGGTGTGAGAGGCGCGTACCGTTTTTTCAGTTCCAGGGCCTTGATCACATATTTGCCGCTGTGGAACCAGAGAACCAGGTCATCGCAGGTGGCCAGGCACTCCTGGGTTTTCCCCGCCTGCTGGTACAGTTTTGCCAGCTCATAGGCCCATTTTTCCGTGTATTCCTGATCCAGGTACTCCTTCAGGATATCGATCTGTTCTTCCAGGGAGGATCCTCTGCCCCGGTAAATCTTATATTTCAGAATATAGCGGCTGTTGTCGTTGGGCGCACTCTGCACGTACTCCGCATAAAACTCGATGGCCTCGTCAAACTGCTTCAGCTGAATCGTGACCTCCACCAGCCGGTACAAAATGGTTCTGCCCATGGGAGAACGGCGGTAAGCTCTCAGCAGCAGTTCCTTGCTGTCCTCATACCGGTTGTCCGCTTCGTAGATCTCGCTGACCATGCAGAGGGTGCGCACGTTCCGCACTCTTCTCCAGTCAATGCTGTCCGCGACCCTGGCCGCCTCGCTGTAATTTCCCTGATTTACATATTTGTCTATTTCTTCAAGCTTAAGGTTATATTCCTTTTTATCCAACTTACCCACCTCGTGTTCCGGCTTTTTTGGAAAGTTCCGGGCAAAAGGCACAGAATGCCCCTTATTGCCGGACTTTTTATTCAGTGTAACATACCTGTATTTCAAAGTCAAAAGTTACCGGTCGAAAAAGGACGAATTTTCATGAAAAAAATCAAATTTTTTAAAGATTTCCGGTTTTTTCCCCGATTTCTACTTCTTCCAGGTCCGCCAGGAGAACAAAATCAGCACCGGAAACAGCTCCAGCCGTCCCGCAATCATGTCAAATGTCATGACAATCTTGGAAAATCCGGAATAGGAGCCAAAATTTGCCATGGGTCCCACGCCGCCCAGTCCCGGTCCGATGTTGTTCAGGGTCGCGGCCACCGCCGTGAAGTTTGTGGTCAGGTCAAAATTGTCCAGGGAGATCAGCAGAACGGAGGCCACAAAAACCATCAGGTACGCCATCACAAACACATTGATGGAGCGCAGCACCGTATGCTCCACCTGTTTTCCGTCCATGGTAATCTTTTTCACATTGTTGGGATGGATAATATAGTCCAGCTCCTTGATCACCGTTTTAAACATAATCATAACCCGGGAAACCTTGATGCCGCCGCCCGTGCTTCCCGCGCAGGAGCCGATAAACATCAGCAGCACCAAAATGGATTTGGAAAAAGCGGGCCACAGGTCAAAGTCAGCGCTGGAATAGCCGGTGGTGGTAATAATGGAGCCCACCTGGAAGGCTGCGTCCTTCACCGCCGTGCCCGCGCTGGCATACATGCCGCTGATATTGATGCTGATCAGGCCGATGGATACCGCTATAATGGCCAGGTACACAAATACCTCCGAGTTTTTCAGTATCTCCCTGAACCGCTTCTTGTAGATCAGGTAATAGACGTTGAAATTAACGCCGAACAGGATCATGAACACCGTCACCACCATCTGCAGGTAAGTAGAGTAGCTGGCCATGCTGTCATTTTTGATCCCGAAGCCCCCCGTACCGGCGGTGCCGAAGGTAATGGTCAAAGCGTCCAGCAGGGGCATGCGGCCCGCCAGCAGAAGCACCAGTTCCAGCAGCGTGAGGGCCACATACAGCATATACAGCATAATGGCGGTTCTTTTTACTTTGGGCACCAGCTTCTTTACAGAAGGTCCCGGGCTTTCCGCCTTCATCAGGTACATATTGCTGCCTCCCGCCAGAGGCAGGATGGCAATCACAAACACCAGGATTCCCATACCCCCGATCCAGTGGGTAAAGCTCCTCCAGAAAAGCATACAGCGGGGAAGGGCTTCCACATCCGAGAGAATGCTGGCGCCGGTGGTGGTAAAGCCGGAGGCCGTCTCAAACACCGCATCGATCATGGAAGGGATGCACCCGGAAATCCGGAAGGGAAACGCCCCGAAAATACTCAGCACAAACCAGGCCAGGGCTACGGTGATAAATCCTTCCCTGGCATAAAATTTCTGCCGGGGCGGTTTGCGGCATACCGCCAGCCCGCCCAGAAATGCGCACAGCAGGATGGCAAGCAGAAGGGCGGCGCTCTCCGTTTCCCGGTAAAGCAGGCCCACCGCCAGGGAGGGCACCATAAAAACCGCCTCAAAGTTCAGCACCCAGCCCAGCATATATATCATCATCCGGTAATTCATGGCACAGCTCCTATTTGATCTGAAGAATATCATTGATGTCATTTAGTCCCTTCCGGGTGGTAATCACGATCACCGTGTCCCCTTCCCGGATCACGTCTTTTCCCCTGGGCAGGATAATCTGCCCGCCCCGGTTGATGGAGGCAATCAGGATCCCCGGCTTCAGGGGCAGGTCCTGCAGGGACACCTCCGTCATCCGGAAATTGTCCCGGATCACAAACTCCAGCGCCTCCGCCTGGTTGTCGCTGATCCTGTGCAGTGTCTCCACATTGCTTCCGATGGAATTTTTCACGGACCGCACATACTGGAGAATGCTCTCCGCCGTTATATCCCGGGGACAGACCCTGGTGTCCAGATCCAGGCTGTCGATCACCTCGTCAAAGGACAGCCGGTTTACCTTGGTAATGACCTTCCGGCAGCCGCATTTTTTCGCGTACAGGGACAGGATTACATTTTCCTCGTCGATATCCGTGAGGGCCACGAATCCTTCCGTCTGCTCGATCCCTTCTTCCTCCAGAAGCTGCCGGTTGGTGCCGTCTCCGTGGATGATGGTGGCTTTTGGCAGAAGTTCACACAGCTCCTCGCAGCGCTTCATCTGCCGCTCTATAATCTTCACCCGGATCCCTGCCGGGCACAGCAGCCGGGCCAGATAATAGGAGATCTGTCCGCCTCCCACGATCAGCACATTTTTTACCTGATTGGTCTGAAGTCCGATCTTCCGGAAAAACGGGGTTTCCTCCCGGGAGGCGGCCACAATGGAAATCACGTCCCCCGCCTCCATCCTGCTGTCGCCGGTGGGAATCAGAATCTCGCCTCCGTGTTCCAGGGTGCACACCAGCACATTGCTCTTCAGCCTGCTGTGCATCTCATTCAATGTCATCTGATCCAGCGGCGAGTCTGCCGGAATCCGGAAGCGAAGCAGATCCACCCGCCCTTTCGCGAAAGTATCAATGTCAATCGCCGAAGGAAATTTCAGCACCCTGGCCAGCTCCATGGCCGTGGCCAGCTCCTGGTTCAAAACCATGGCAAGGCCCAGCTCCTCCTTTAGATAGCGCAGTTCGCTGCTGTACTCCGGCGTTCTCACTCTGGCAATGGTCTGGCAGTTTCCCGCCTTTCTGGCCAGCAGGCAGCACAGCAGATTCAGCTCATCGCTTCCTGTCACGGCGATCAGCAGATCCGCCTCCTTAATTCCCGCCTCCAGCTGGGTGGAATAGCCTGCGCCGTTTCCCGTACAGCCCATAATGTCATAGGCATTGCACAGGCGCTCCACCTTGTCCTCTTTCCGGTCAATCACCGTAATGTCGTCGCCTTCCTGGCTCAGCTCCGCCGCCAGTGTCTCTCCTACTTTCCCACAGCCTACAATAATGATCCTCACGATGTTCTCCCCCTGAAAATCTTCATTTTTCTTTTGCAGCTGACTCACTATAACACTTTTCCCGCCCGATTTCCAGCCGCTGCGGCAAAATCTCTCTTTTTCTCCCTTTTTTCAAAGCCAGGCCCGCTCCAGGCGCCGCACCGTCTCATCTGCCCGGCCGGGCGTCAGTCCCGGGTAATTGACGATCACCTGCCCCCTCACACTCCGGTCCGGAACGGTTCCATGGCAGTACTGGGACAGGCAGGAAAGCTTTACTCCCTGCCCGGCGGCCCGCTCCGTCAGTTCCCCGTCCGTCCGGTCCGTCTTTACCCGCATCAGAAAGTGAAGGCCCGCATCCGCGCCTTCGATGGAAACCTGCTCTCCCAGCGGGCTTTTTCCCAGGGCGTCCAGCAGTTCATCCCGCCTTGCCCGGTAATAATTTCTCATACGGTTAATCTGTTTTTCGAAGTAGCCTCTCCGTATAAATTCCGCCAGGGTATACTGTTCAAAATTGGGGACGGTGCAGGAGTAAAATCCCAGTTTTCGCTGGAATTCCTCTCCCAGCCGCTTGGGAAGCACCATATAGCTGATCCGGATGGTGGGCGTCAGGCTTCTGGTAAAGGTATTCATATAGATGACCCGTCCCTGCCGGTCAATGCTCTGGAGGGAAGGGATCGGCCGCCCCGCCAGCCGGAACTCACAGTCGTAGTCATCCTCAATGATGCAGCGCTCCGGCCTCTCTCCCGCCCAGGCCAGCAGTTCATACCGCCGGCTGATGGAGGTTGTCACGCCGGTGGGAAAATGGTGGGAGGGGGAAATGTGCATGACGGCCGCTTCGCTCTCCCGCAGCCGACCCGTCTGCACCCCCGCCTGATCCATGGGAATGTAAACCGTTTCTACTCCGTGGCTCTCGTACACTCTGGCAGTCTTCCCATAGCCCGGATCCTCCAGAGCATAGATCTTGTCCCGGCCCAGGAGCTGAATCAGAAGGCTGTACAGATACTCTGTCCCTGCTCCCACAATCACCTGCTCCCAGCCGATGTCCATCCCCTGGTACTGGCGCAGATAGTCCGCGATGGCCTGCCGCAGCGCCGGCACGCCTCCTCCCGGAGCTCTTGCCATCAGCTCCCGCCTCCGATCCGCCAGAACAGTCCGCATCAGCCTGGCCCATATGGTAAAGGGAAACTGGGCCGGATCTGTGGAACCGCTGACAAGGTCTATTTCCGTTTTTTCCTCAGCGGCTTCTTCCCCCTCCGCCCGCTCTGGAAGCTCCCGGCGCGTTGGCGCCGGCCCGGGCTCCCGCGGACCTGCTCCGGAGGGCGTCAGCAGCTCCTGGCTGATATGGGCCGCGTAATAGCCGGAGCGGGGCCTGGAATCAATATAGCCTTCCGCCGCCAGCTGGGCATAGGCGCTTTCCACGGTCACTACGCTGACCCCCAGATTTCTGGCAAAACTGCGCTTGGAAGGCAGCTTTTCCCCGGGCCGGATCCGTCCCGCCAGGATGTCGCTTCGGATACATTTGTACAGATACTCATACAGGCTGTCCTTTCCCATATTCTGAAATGAGTAGGTAAGCATCTCCCTCTCTCCTCCCTAAATCTGGCATGGTTATTTTTAATCAAATTGGATATTTTATTAAAGTCAGTTTACATTATAATACCTGATAGATTCACCTGTAAAGATTTTAGCATAGAACGCTTTAAATAAGGAGGCTCTTTTATATGAAACGAATCGTAACGATCCAGGATATTTCCTGCGTGGGAAAATGTTCTCTCACCGTGGCTCTGCCCATTATCTCTGCCATGGGAGTTGAGACGGCCATTCTCCCCACCGCCGTTCTTTCCACCCACACCATGTTTCCCTCTCCCACCTGCGCGGATCTGACAGACGAGATAGAGCCCATTTCCCGGCACTGGGTCTCCCAGGATCTGGACTTTGACGCCATCTACACCGGTTATCTGGCCTCCGGCCGCCAGATCAGTCTGGTCAGCCGCTTTTTCCAGACGTTCCGCCGGGAGGGAACCCCTGTGATCGTGGATCCCGCCATGGCAGACAATGGAAAGCTCTACCCCGCCTTCTCCCCGGATTTTCCCGGACAGATGAGGGAGCTCTGCCGGCAGGCGGACATCCTGCTTCCCAACATCACGGAGGCGTCTTTGCTTACCGGTCTGCCCTACAGGGAAAAATACGACAGAACCTATCCGGAGGAAATGCTGAAAGCCCTGTCCCAGCTGGGGCCCCGCTACGCGGTGCTTACCGGCGTATCCCTGGCTCCCGGACGGCTTGGCGTCATGGGATACGACAAAGAAGAAAACCGCTTTTTCCGGTATGACACCGAACATCTTCCCATCGCCTACCACGGAACAGGCGACGTTTTCGCCAGCACCGTCACCGGCGCCCTGATGCGGGGCAAATCCCTGGAGGAGTCCCTTCAGATCGCCTGCGACTATGTGGTGGAAACCATCCGGGTTACGATGGAAAATCCGGATTCCCGCAGCTACGGCGTAGACTTTGAAGCCACCATTCCCTGGCTGGTGAACCGGCTGGCCTGAAGCCTCCGGTTCCCCCGCAAATCAGGGCTTGTACTTTATCTCGATTGTGATATAATGGGGGAAACAAACAGAACAGAATAATATGCAAAATAGGTTTCCATGCGTCAAGTGTTTGGCGGATGGGGAGTTGTCGCCGAAACGAAAGACCCGGTTCTTACGATATGGAAACCGCACCCGTTGCAGCAATATAAGATCGCATCTCGTATTGTGTTAGGCATGGATTGGTCATATGTTCTCACAATGGAGATGCTTTTTTACAAAATAAAAGCAGTCTCCGCACAGCCAGAAAAAAGAAAGGAGTCTGCTTTTTTATGATGGACGAAGAAAAAATCAAACAGGGGATCCGCCTGCTTCTGGAGGGGATCGGGGAAGATGTAAACCGCGAAGGACTTCTGGAAACTCCCGACAGAATTGCCCGTATGTGCAAAGAAATCTACGGAGGACTGGAAAAGGAAGCGGATAAATATCTGGCCAAACAGTTTTCCGCCCAGGACAGCGAGATGGTGATCGAAAAAGATATCACCTTCTATTCCACCTGCGAGCACCATCTGCTTCCCTTCTACGGGAAAGCCCATATCGCCTATATACCGGACGGCAAGGTGGTGGGCTTAAGCAAGCTGGCCCGCACAGTGGAGGTCTACGCCAGACGCCCCCAGATACAGGAAAAAATGACGGTTCAGATCGCGGACGCCCTGGAACGGTGCCTGAAGCCCAGGGGAGTCATGGTGATGCTGGAAGCGGAGCACACCTGCATGACCATGCGGGGCATCAAAAAGCCCGGCTCTAAAACCGTTACCACCGCCACCAGGGGCTGTATGAAAGACGATTATGAAAAGCAGAAAATGTTTCTGCAGATGGTAAGAGGCTGATCGATGGAACGGATACAGAAAATCTGGGAACACCCCCTCTATCAGCAGTGCCTCTCCCGGATCCGCGCGCTGGAAGAAAACCGAATATTCTGCCGCCACACCCCGGAACACTTTCTGGACGTGGCCAGGCTTGCCTGGATCCAGGTTTTGGAACAGGGACTTGACGTATCCCGCCCCGTCGTGTACGGGGCGGCTCTTCTTCACGACATCGGGCGCTTCCGCCAGTATGAGGAACAGATCCCCCATGAACAGGCCAGTGCGGAACTTGCAGAGCAGATTCTGCCCGCCTGCGGTTTTTCCCTCCGGGAGACCCGGCAGATTCTGGACATGATCGGCTCTCACCGCCGCAAAGAGCATTCCGACCCTGTGAACGCCGCTTTTTACCGGGCGGACAAACTGTCCCGGTGCTGCTTTCTGTGCCGGGCCAGGGAGGAATGTGACTGGTCCCCTGAAAAAAAGAATCTCACCATAAAGTATTAGACTTTTGCGGCAGCACAGGCCCGACGGCTTTTTGCCGCTTCCGGACCGGAAAGGAAAGACATCATGAAAATCGGAAACCGAGAATTTGACACCCGCAGCCATACTTACATTATGGCGATTCTGAACGTAACCCCTGATTCCTTCTCCGACGGCGGAAAATGGAACAGCCTGGACGCCGCCCTGGCCCATACGGAGGAAATGATCCGTCAGGGAGCGGATATCATTGACGTAGGCGGTGAATCCACCCGCCCGGGCCATCTCCGGATTTCCGACGAGGAGGAGGCCGCCCGCATCGCTCCCGTGATCGAAGCCATCCGGCAGCGGTTTGACATCCCTGTCTCTGTGGATACCTACAAGTCGGCGGTAGCCGAAACCGCCCTGCAGGCAGGCGCCCATCTGATCAACGATATCTGGGGGTTTCAGTACGACGAAAAAATGGCCCCCCTCACCGCCCGGTACGGCGCGGCCTGCTGCCTGATGCACAATAAAGACCAGGCCGTATACCGGGATTTTTTCCCGGATGTGCTCCGGGAGACGGACCGCTGCGTCCAGACGGCTCTGGACGCCGGGGTCTCACCGGACAAAATCATACTGGATCCGGGCATCGGCTTTGGCAAAACCTATGAGATGAATCTGGAAACCATCCATCATCTGGAGCGGTTCCACGCCCTGGGCTATCCCCTTCTTCTTGGCACATCCAAAAAATCCGTGATCGGCCTGACCCTGGATCTGCCTGCCGGCCAGCGCCTGGAGGGCACCCTGGTGACCACGGTGATGGCGGTGGAAAAAGGCTGCGCCTTCGTGCGGGTCCACGATGTGGAAGCCAACCGCAGAGCCATTCTCATGACCAGAGCGATTCTGGATCATCGCAAACCTGACAGGTAAAAAAGGAGGATCCCTCTATGGATCGTATCTACATTAAAAATCTGGAAATTTTTGCAAACCACGGCGTTTTCCCGGAGGAAAACCGTCTGGGACAAAAATTTGTGGTGTCGGCCATTCTTTTTACCCACACCAGAGAGGCCGGCAAAACCGATGACCTGACAAAGTCCATCCATTACGGAGAGGTGAGCCGGCAGATCAAAGAATACATGGAAAATCATACCTGCAAGCTCCTGGAGACGGTGGCGGAAGGGCTGGCCGAAGAGCTGCTTCTCACCCGGCCTCTTCTGGAGCAGGTACAGCTGGAGATTAAAAAGCCCTGGGCTCCCGTGGGTCTTCCTCTGGAAACGGTATCCGTGGAGATTACCCGGGGATGGCATACCGCTTACATAGCCCTGGGCTCCAATATGGGGGACAAACAGGCTTATCTGAATATGGGCGTAGACGGACTGGCCCGGACAAAAGGCTGCGCGGTGGAAGCCGTATCCGATTTTATTGTGACCGCCCCTTACGGCGGTGTGGAACAGGATGATTTCCTGAACGGCGCCATGCGGATCCGCACGCTGCTGACTCCCTTTGAACTGCTGGACCGTCTCCATGAGATTGAGGCGGAGGCGGACCGGAAGCGTGTTATCCGCTGGGGCCCTCGGACCCTGGACCTGGATATACTTCTCTATGACGATGAAATCCTGGATACTCCCCAGCTGCATATCCCCCACATTGAGATGCACAAACGGGATTTTGTGCTGAAACCTCTGGCTCAGATCGCTCCCTGGGTGCGCCATCCCATATACAAAAAAACCGTGGAAGAGCTGCTGGAACAACTGTGATTCCGCCCGCCGGACGTCCGCTCGTGCAGGCACGGCGGCCGCCCTCCGGGCGCACCACCACAAAAACAGGAAACCGCTTTGCTGCGATTTCCTGTTTTTTATTTTCATTTTAAATATTCAGTTTTTAATAGTTTGTTTTTTCCTTTGTTGTCGATGTATTTTATGTTATCAATCGGAGGGTGATTTTCCTGCTTTTCTATTTGATAGATATCCTTCGATATCTTTCTGGTATTATATTACAAAGGCGCTTCAAACATCTGACTTTTCAGACATCCAAAACTATTCTCATAATATTTATTCCGTCCTTTTACCGGAATTATAAAAAATTTTGATTTCTGGTAACTACTGTAGTTTCTTTCCATCAATATCTCTTATAACTTCATGTAAATGTGGTACCTTTTTTTCTGTTCAATATAACGAGTAAAGGTGCCTCCGGCCTTTTTTCAATTCCCTCTCCGATTTATCGTGAAATTCGATCTCTTATGAAAACTGGCACCTGAGGTCTTTTTTGCAGGAACCTTTTACTGCACCACTGTTATATTGAAGATAAAATTCTGCAATGTCCATGGGACCCGACCTCCTTTTTCCGATTTTCAAATATTACTGAGAAAATCTATTTTAGCAACTCCACCTGTAACAAACAACTAAATAACATTTGGTCTAGTTATGTAGTTAAGGTGTTTTGTTGTTATCTGTATACTACCATCATTGTTTTGATTTGTCAACTATTTTATTTATAATTTTTTAAATTTCTGAAATTATATCATTATCGCCATTTTATTCTGTCATGTTATTGTGCAATTCTGGCTTATACACAGGGCAAAGAGTTCCGCTGCGCGGAACTCTAGCGCCGAGCGCGGTCGCCTCTGCGACAAGTTTCTGCTTCGCGCGAGTGCGCATCCCGCGGAGCGTTCTTATTTCATCAGGAACGAAGTTTCCTGTAAAATAAGCGATAGCCGTTCTGCTCTCTTCGAAAGTTAAGAACGGCTATCGCTTGATAGTAGATTTTTACAGCTTCACAATCTATTTCACCCGGTTATAATTGATCAGACAGCCGTCCAGAATAATCTGGCGCTCATCGTCCGTCATCTCCCCCAGGTTCAGCACGAACTCCTTCATGCCTCCGTCTTTCACCACCCAGGCTTTTACCTGAGACGCTTTATCCTTCACTGCCTGGCGGATGCCGGGAATGAACAGATAATCGTGGTTGGCAAAAGGCAGATCTCCTTCCGGAATCAGGAAGGGCAGCATACCCCAGTTGATCAGGTTGGAGCGGTACCGCTTGGTGGCGTAGCTGTTGGCAATGTTGGCCCAGCCGCCCAGCACCTTCTGGCAGGAAGCCGCCTGCTCTCTGGCAGAACCGTCTCCGGGCTTCACCGCAAAGATGGTGGAACCGATGCCCATATTCTTTTCATTTACCTCCGGATAAGCGGCTCTCACTGCATTCAGCACAGAAGCCAGCTCCGGAAGAGCCTTCACCGGATCTTCTCCTGCCTCCAGCGCTTTCTGACCCTTCTGCACCTCTTTCGCCAGTCCCACATAGGCGGGATCCTTTCTGGAAAGAGTAAATTCTGCCAGTCCCAGCGGATTGGAGCGGTAAGAGGAGGTCTCGCCGGAGGGGATCAGCTCGTCTGTGGTGGTTACCGGATCATGAATCTCGGAAACCACTTTCAGAATCAGGTTTTCCGGCAGTTCGCACATAGCGGGCCAGTCTTTGATGTTGGGCCCCATCTTGATCTCCACCGTGGGATCCGCCGCGCCTTTGCTGTCAAATACCCGGTTGGCATAGATACTGCTGTCGAAGAAGTAGGCCGGATGCGTAAATTCCGTATCCATCTCAGTCGCGGCTGTCAGATAGCCCTTATTGGCAGCTGTAGCCGCGATGGAACGGGCGTCCATCAGCGCCACGGAGGCAATCTGTCCGCTCTGGAGCTTGGAACCCTCCCGGTTGGGGAAGTTTCTGGTGGAATGACGGATACTGAAACCGTTGTTGGCCGGAGTGTCACCCGCGCCGAAGCAGGGGCCGCAGAAAGCAGTCTTCACCACGGCGCCGGACCGGATCAGGTCTGCCAGCCTTCCGTTTTTCGCCAGTTCCATATAAATAGGTGTGCTGGCCGGATAAACGCTCAGCGTGAACTCATCGCTGCCGATGAATTTATCCCGCAGAATATCCGCCGCGTCACAGATGTTTTCGTAGCCGCCGCCGGCACATCCGGCAATAATCCCCTGGTCCACATAGAGCTGTCCGTTATGTACCTTATCCTTCAGGGTAAAGTCCACGGCTCCATCCAGACTCACTCTGGCCCGTTTCTCCACATCGTCCAGTATATCCGTCAGGTTGGCCTTCAGTTCCTCGATGGTGTAGGTATTGCTGGGATGGAAGGGCATGGCGATCATGGGTTTCACCTGATCCAGATCCACATAGACCATGCCGTCGTAGTAGGCCACAGGTCCCGGATTCAGTTCTTTATAATCGCCGCTTCTGCCGTGAATCTCATAGAACTCTTTTATGGTGTCGTCCGTTCTCCAGATGGAGGACAGACAGGTAGTCTCCGTGGTCATCACGTCCACGCCGATGCGGAAATCCGCGCTCAGATTGGAAACGCCCGGCCCCACAAACTCCATCACCTTATTGTTTACATACCCGTTTCCGAATACGGCTCCGATAATAGCCAGGGCCACGTCCTGAGGGCCCACTCCCTTTGCGGGAGAGCCGGTCAGGTAAATGCCGATCACGCCGGGCATATTGATATCATAGGTCTGGGACAGGAGCTGTTTCACCAGTTCCGGTCCTCCCTCTCCCATAGCCATGGTGCCCAAAGCTCCGTAGCGGGTATGGGAGTCCGAACCCAGAATCATCTGGCCGCCGCAGGCCAGCATCTCTCTGGCGTACTGATGGATCACCGCCTGATGAGGGGGCACATACACGCCGCCGTACCGCTTGGCGCAGCTTAAGCCAAACATATGGTCATCTTCATTGATGGTGCCGCCCACAGCGCACAGGGAGTTGTGGCAGTTGGTCAGCACATAGGGAATGGGAAACTTTTCCAGGCCTGACGCTCTGGCCGTCTGGATAATCCCTACAAAAGTAATATCATGGGAAGTCAGCTTGTCAAACTTAATTTTCAGCTTTTCCATGTTTCCTGAAGTGTTATGGGACTTCAGAATGGAGTAGGCAATCGTCTCTTTCGCCGCTTCCTCCTTTGCGGGCGCGCTTCCTGTTTTCTGTGTCAGAACCGCAGCCGCATCCCGGCCATCTTCCACAATATCTGTGCCGTTCACCAGGTAAACGCCGCCGTCATATAATTTAATCATAGTCTATCCTCCGCTTTATCTGTTTAATCCTTGGTATCCATTATAAAGTTTTGACCCGCATAATTCAAGAAGGACTTTCCGCTCTCAGAAAACACGTTTTTCACATTTTGGGCAATATAAGTTTCCTCCCCCATCTTAATAAACTGACGATGGCGTTTGCAATAAGATTGCAATAAAATTGCAATTTTATTGCAATTCAAGTTTAATCCCATTCACTCATCAGTCAACTCAGATTGTTCAGTGGCAAACCATCTTGCAGCGTTCGTACGTCCTTCGCAGTAAATACGCCCTTCGTTACGCAGCTCTCTCATTAGTATTTGAAGTTGACCACGATTATGTCCCGGCAGCACCTGATACAATTCCTTTAATCGGGTGCCTTTATGTTTGTTCATGCGAATATGCTTTAGCAGCAATTCTTTATTGGTTTCCCGGTCCAGACCTACAATACGCGTATGCACACCCGTTTTTCCAGCAGCAGCATACAGACTTCGAGCAAGAACATACTTATTACGCCCCATGTGCTCTACTATTCCCAATTCTGTCAAATGCTTAAGGCGCGCTCGAAGATGGGATGGCAGGCTCATTTCATGGTATAAAGCATTGATAACCAAAAAGTCGCCTGTTGCCATGTTTTCCCAGCGCTCATTCCCGATTCGATTGATAACGGAAAGCATTTTCTTATCTAAAATCAGTCCATTCAAAGTAATACTGACAAAATTCTCATCTGTACCGGTGAAATCCGGAAGTTGTTTTGCTTCTTTAATACTTAATTCATATATAATATTCATCCCCTGCCCAGACCGTTCTACTAATCCGCAAAGCCCTAATATCTCTGCTATACGGCGATTGCGCGGCAGCTGTCTGTCGAGGATGTTATTTAATGATATACCATTAGGAAATCCCCCCGGACTTTCTATCACAAGCCTGTCCTGATACTGACGGATAAATACGCTTCCGCCCATCTGATAATTCCTATGGCTTACCGCATTTAAAATAGCTTCTCTTACTACACGCTCATTAAAAGTCGGTATATCATAGACAAAAAATCCTTCCTGATAATACTGTTTATCATTTCGAAGATTAATCAGTTCCCACAATCGATTATAGCAGGCAAAAAATCCCTCTCGAAATTCTTCTCTCTGACTCGCCGGTCCAGCACCCTCAGAAGAACGATATTCAAAAATAATTTCTGCCTGGGGCAAAAATCTGCCAAGCGATTTTCTGGTGCCAAAAAGAATAAGCGCCGCATAGGTTACCCCTTCATCCGTTATTGCCTCACAGTCGTAAAGGAGCTGCTCTACGGACTTGCTCATAAGCCTTTTGTTGCCGCTTTTTTCTACCCATTTTGCCCGAAATGATTCAATCGAATCCATATCTAAATCATTTAATTTAGCTGCTCTGCAGATACTGCCTGAGAAATCAAATCCTGCTTCCTCATAAATTCTGCGGCGAACATCTTCAGGCATCGGAATCAAACTGTCTCCCTCATACCACCATGCCACGCCGTCTGCCTGTACAGGAAGGCCAAGCGGACGACTGGAAACTTCAAAAACCAAAACCCGTTTTCCCTCATAGCTATAAAGTTGAAAGTCTACCATAATTTTCAGTTTATCTATCAGGCCTTTACGGGTGCGTTCTGGTTGTTCAAAAGCAGCGCTTCCCACAACCTGACGGGGGCGTTTATCGGTAATTCCAAACACCAGTTTTCCCCCGCCGCAATTTGCCAAAGCGCAGCAGCAGCGAGCCGCCTCATTTGAATCAAAACGATTTTTTGCTTCTTTAAACTGAACTCTTTCCCCTTCTTTTGCTTCAAGCAATTCTTTTATAGTCAATGTACTATACAACAAATCCCCCCTGTTATTAACAAATTTCTGTCGTGCTTCCATCATAGCACCGGCTCTGCAAAACCGCAACACAAAAGGCTTTGGAAATCCGCCTGTCCGCGCAGTTTCCAAAGCCTATTATATTTAACTTATATTTTCATAGGGCAGCGGATAATTGGTAATCATCAGATGCTGGGCCGACTTGTCATTCCGGTCCCGAAAGCTGACTACATACTTTTTATCAAACATTCCCACATACAGTTTCCGCCCTCCCGCCGTTTTCTTTCCCTCAGGATAAAGAGACCGGATAAAGTCCGTATTCTTAATAACCAGCATAAAACGGGCCCGGCACCGATTCAGTAGGAAATCGGCAAGCCGCTCCTGGTCCCGGCGGTCAAATTCGTTTCCGGCGTAAGTGCTGAACTCCGAATCATAGGGCGGGTCCAGAAATACAAAATCTTCTTCTCCCGGTTCATGGATACGGAAAAATTCTTCAAAATCCAGATTTTCCACAACCGTCCCGGCCAGGTGCTCTGCCAGTTCCTTCTCCTGAAAATACTGTATCTTTTTGGTCATAAATTTTTTATTATAGGAAATCCCTCCGTAGGGCACGTTAAATTTCCCGTCCCGGTTATAGCGGAACATGGAGGAATAGCAGTATTCCCGGATAAAAAAATACAGGGCCGTGGCATGGGGCTCACCGATCTTAAGTTCCCCGGTCCGGTTATAAAGAGAACGAAAATGGATGTAGGCGGCGTTTTTTACCGCTCCCTCCAGGTTCAAAACCAGATCCTCCCCGCTTAATTTCCCCCTCTGCTTCTCCAGCTTTCTCATGCGCTCCATCTTGTCCTTCAGGCTTTTTCCCAGCTGAGGCACAAATTCCTCTATCTTCTGCAAAAAGCAGGTTTTCATGACTGCTTCAAATTCTGTCCCCCGCCTTTTAAGGAACTCATCCGCAAGACGTCCCAACGTTTTTGCGCTCTTTTTTCGGCAATCCGTGTAAATACCCGTCAGTTCCTCCATACAGTCTGCCGTGACCCGGTTCAGCGTTTCCCAGCAGTGCTCCATCTCCCAGGCTTTCCGCAGAAATTCCGGATTCTGTTTCTGCACCATGCGGTACAGGCTCGCCAGCTCCGTAGATTTGTCATTGATAAAGCTGCGGCCGGCCCGGACGGCAAAGTACACCGCGCCGCCTCCCACAAAGGGTTCATAATAGTCCCGGCAGCCTTGGGGCAGGCTGGGGAGAATATATTTCAGTTCTTTTTCCTTTCCGCCCGGATATTTCAGAAGCGGCGCCAGTCTCTCCTCCCGGGCCCGCATGCTGCCTTTTTCCCGCCGCATCCGATCAGTCTCCTCCATCCACTCCGGAATGCAGGCGTCTATACATTTTTCCCACTCCTGATAATTCCCGCACTGATAAGCCTTTTCCGTCATTTTCTCCAGAAGCTTCTCCAGATCCTCCATGCTCCCTTCTTTCCGGTAGAGATAGGACAGAACCGCCTTATACTGTTTAATTGTAAGGGGGATCACCGGCACAGGCGCTCCCATCCAGCTTTCACGGTTTAAAACGAAAAACTGCCACATCGTCCGATGATGTATACGGGAAGAAAGAAACAGCCCCAGAACCCGCCTGTTTCCATATTCCCGTATAAACTCCAGCACATGGTCGATCACACTGGAGCCCTCATGCTCCCACTGGCGTACCCCGGTCATCAAAGACACTTCCGGCACAATGACAAAGTTATCCCCATAAACTTCCATATCCGGTGTATTTCCCACGCCGGGGGCAAAGCTTTTAGGCGTCAAATCTTCCTCAATCCGGAAGTTCCGTTTCACTTTATGGCGGCCATTTACCGCAATTAAAGACTTCCATGTATTCACTTCCAGCCAGAGCGCGCTCATATCATCATTATCCAAAATATTAGAAAAGCGGTCTAAAATTGCCTGACGCTCCTCTCCGGTCTTAGACTGTACCCGAATAAAGTATTCTTCATTCCGGGATGCAATCGCATTGCTCAGGATCGTCTCATAATCCTTCAGTTCCTCTACCTTTTCCGTGGAAGACGCCAGATCTATAATTTCCCGGATTCTCTCTCTGGAAAGCCCAGCTCCTTCCTTCTGCTCCTGCTCCAGAAGCAGCCTTGCTTTCGACAAAATGATGATCCTGCGCTCATTCGGTTTCTCCCAGGGCAGGGATACACCGGCGCAGCTGCCAAACCATGCCATATAATCATCCAGATCCGCAAAAGTCCGGGGCCAGGAAAATATATATTTTTCCTGTAGCATCTTTACCTTCTCAGCGGAATGAACCGCCACTCTCAGCTTAGAGGCAATGCTCCGGCCAGAAACAGAAAACAGACCCGTGTAGACTAGGGATCTGGAGAAAGCCTCCGCATATTCATAGTAACTGTCCGCCTGGTTCTGCATAGCGCCGTAATGTGCCTTATACACCTTGGCAAACAGTTTTTTTACTTTCTCTGTATCATTCTTGTTTTCCAGTTCTGCGTACGCCTCTTTAAAGCAGCGTATGGCTTTTATCGCCGAATCTGTTTGTCCCGAATCATCACAACCAAACAGCAGCGCCAGCTCACTGCGGTTTAAACTTTCAAATTCCCGAAACGCCTTCAGCACCAGCTGAAAAGGAAACACAAAATGGCCTTTTTTCATTTCCCACGGTTCGTATGTATAATTGGGCAGGCGCAGTTTCAGAAGCTGTTTCAGATAATCCTCATCATCAAACAGTTTCTGAACGATTCGGCGTCCCATTTCTGTCACCGCGATCTCTCCGCTGGTTTTTACATAGCCAAAACCGAAAAATTCAAAAGCGCCTTTATCCATTCTGCCGTTAGCTTCTGTTTCTTTCAGGTCCTTTTTCCCCGACAGATACTCTCTGGCAGAGACAGTGGAAAGCCAAGAATCCTCATCCCTGTGGGCATCATAAATATAAGTCCGCCGTATCGGATGCACTGCTTTCCCGTCCCGCCGGCTGACGCTGTCGGATTTCTGATTCCAGTTCTCCCCTTCCAGCCTGGCAAAACAGGGAAACCACTGAACAGTTCTGATTATGCTTCTTGGTTTTGTTTTCCATGACCAGCTCATGCCTGCTCTCCTTTACTTTCCATAGCCAAAGCTAAGATACCTCTCTTTTTGTCCCCGCGCCAGATTAAAAAACTCTGCTTCCGGGGTGTTTGTATCTTGCATCGGACAAACACTCCGGAAGCAGAGCCTTCTCTCTGTCATGCCGCGGCAGTCTCTGCCGCTTTATTTCTCATCCCACTAGCAGGCGGAACTTCTGAGCTTCCTTTTCGCTGTTAATCTTCTGGATCTCAGCTCCCAGGCTCCTCAGCTTCTCATCAAAGTTTTCATATCCACGCTGGATATAGACAATGTCATCCACAACGGTAATGCCTTCAGCAGCCAGTCCTGCAATCACCAGGGCCGCTCCCGCTCTCAGATCCGGCGCGCTGACTCTCGCTCCCGTCAGCTTTTCCACGCCCGTAATGATGGCGGTATTTCCTTCTACCTTGGCCACAGCTCCCATGCGGGCCAGTTCATCCATATACTTAAACCGGTTCTCAAAAATGCTCTCCGTCACGATGCTGGTGCCGGAGGCCAAGGCCAGGGCCACACCGATCTGGGGCTGCATATCCGTGGGATAACCGGGATAGGGAAGGGTCTTTACATTGGTGCAGGTCAGACGCTTGGAGGCCACAACTCTCACAGCGCTGTCAAATTCTTCCACCTCGCAGCCGATCTCCAGCAGTTTGGCCGAAGTAGCTTCCAGATGTTTGGGAATTACGTTCTTCACCATCACATCCCCCTTGGTGGCGGCAGCCGCAAACATAAAGGTGCCCGCCTCAATCTGATCGGGAATGATGGAATACTCGGTGGCGTGCAGTTTTTCCACGCCACGGATACGGATCACATCCGTACCGGCGCCCTTGATGTTGGCGCCCATGCTGTTCAAAAAGTTGGCCACGTCCACCACATGGGGTTCTCTGGCGCAGTTCTCAATAATCGTGCGGCCTTCCGCCATAGCGGCTGCCATCATAATATTGATGGTCGCTCCCACGGAAACCGTATCCAGATAAATATGGCTGGCCCGCAGGTGATCCGCTTCCGCGCAGATAGAACCGTTGCGGATGGACACATGGGCACCCAGAGCCTTAAAGCCCTTCAGATGAAGATCAATGGGGCGGCTTCCGATATTGCAGCCGCCGGGCAGAGGCACCTCTGCTTTCTTATATTTCCCCAGAAGAGCGCCCAGCAGATAGTAAGAGGCTCTGATTTTTTTGATATATTCATAGTCCACGCTGACGCCGCCGATCATGGAGCTGTTGAGCATCACCGCATGGCGGGTAATACGCTCCACCTTTACGCCAATGCCTGCCATGGCCTCCAACATCACATTAATATCCTTTACATCCGGCAGGTTTTCAATCAGGACCGTCTCATCCGTCATAATAGCCGCAGCCAGAATACCCAGAGCCGCATTTTTCGCTCCGCTGATGTCTACTTCGCCAACCAGCGGGTTGCCGCCCTTAATAATGTACTGTTCCATAAAACACCTCTGTAAATTTATTTATACTTTTCCCCTGCATGTCCGGCATCCTTCCCCAAAGACGCCGAAGCTGTTTCCTCTTATCTTCTATCGGTTATTTTTCGTTATTCCATCTGTTTCTATGCGGCCGGAATCCGGCTTGCAATCATTCCCATTATAGCATAGAATTAACATTTGTAAATAAAAATTAATTTTTCCGTCGTTTTACACTATAACCGAAGGTTCCCAGCCGCTTTCCAAGGGCAAAATACTCCCCGTGGGAGTACACCGCCAGCCCGGCTTTGTTCAGTTCCAGCTTTCCCTTCTCATTCATCCAGCTCTCATCCACGTCCACCGCCAGCACGCTGGCAAGGAACATATGATGGCTTCCCAGCTCCAGCACCTGCTCCACCCGGCATTCAATGTTTACGGGACTTTCCCCGATCAGGGGCGCCGCCACTTGGGAGGCCTTCAGCGGCGTCAGCCTCATCTCTTCAAATTTATCCACATCCCGGCCGGACCGCACGCCGCAGTAATCCGCGGCCCGCACCAGCTCTTCCGTGGTAAGGTTTATCACAAATTCTCCCGATTCCCGGATCATATGATAGGAATGCCGCTCCGGCCTTACGGAAATGGACACCATGGCAGGAGAACTGCACACCGTCCCTGTCCAGGCCACCGTAATAATATTGGGACGCTCTCCCGCAAGGGCGCAGCTTACCATCACCGCCGGGAGAGGGTACAGCATATTTCCAGGCTTCCAGACCTGACGGGCCGTCCCCGCCGTTTTTTTCTTTTCTGATTTCATCTTCTACACCTCGCTGCTGCGGCTGATGGCCCACATCAGGGCGGGCACCACCTGTTTCTTTCTGGATACCACTCCCGGCACCACTGCCGCATTGTCCGCCACTTTGGCAGGCGGAAAAGCACTTTCCACCAGCTCTGCGCAGTCCTGCCCGTAGCAGAGCATTTCCGTAGACTCCTCAATAATATTGGTCAGCATGAAAAGGATCATATCCAGGCCGTGCTCCCTGCAGGCCTTCTCCAGAAACGGCCCCATCCGGGACTTGATCTCCCCCAGTTCTCCCTGGCTCATGGAGGTTACCTGGCCGATGCCCAGCTTATGGTCTCCGATATCAAACGTCTTAAAATCCTGGTAAAAGATTTCCTCCGGGGTTCTGCCCCGCAGGCTGCTGCCCGCCGCAAACATTTTCCGGGCAAAATCCTCGCACTGGATGCCCGCGGTCTCCGCCAGGACTCTGGCCTCGCTCCGGTCTGCCTCCGTGCAGGTGGGCGAACGGAACATCAGCGTATCGGACAGGATCGCGCCGCAGAGCAGTCCCGCGATAGAAGGCGGAACCGGCACCCCCTTTTCCTGATACATCTGGGCTACAATGGTAGCCGTACATCCCACCGGCTGGTTCCGGAAATAAACCGGCGCCATGGTTTCCAGGGAGCCGATGCGGTGATGGTCAATAATCTCCAGGATTTCCGAATCCTGCACATTGTCCACCGCCTGGGTGATTTCATTGTGGTCCACCAGAATCACCGCCCGCTTGCGCACTCCCAGCAGGTTCCGGCGGGATATCATGCCCACGTAGCAGCCCTGTTTATCCAGAATCGGGAAATCCCGGTAGCGCTTCTTGGACATAACCTCCCGGATTTCATCCGTATAGTCTGTCAGGCGGAACGAAATCAGGTTCTCTTTTTTCATAAAAAAGTCCACCGGCATGCTCTGGTTGATCAGCCTGGCCACCTCATAGGTATCCAGGGGCGTCACAATCACCTTGCACCCCCGGTCCCTGGCCATATGCTGAATGGTTCGGGAGACGGGAGCTCCCAGACACACCACAAGACATCCCGCGTTCATCTCAATGGCGCACAGCTGGGATTCATACCGGTTTCCCAGAATCACCATGTCATGCTCCTCGATATAATTTTCCATTACGTCCGGGTTCGCTACCGCTATCACCACTTTGCCCTTCTCAAAGTAGTCGTCCACGTCTCCCACTACCATCTGGGCTTCCAGCGTTTCCAGAATGTTCCGGTAGGGCGTTCTGGCGGTGGATACGATGGAGCTGTCGTGTTCCTCCATATAGGATTTGGCAATGTCATTGATGGTGATCAGGCCGTGAAGATGATCCTCCTCATCGGTAATGGGCAGCGTAAAAACATTCTGGCCCCGCATCAGGGTCCAGGCGTTTTTCACGGAAATATGGCTTCTGACCCCGGGCACCTCCCGGATCTCCATATCCTTTACCCGGGTTCCGATATTGTCCAGAAAAAGGGGCTGTTCCATTTTAAAATAGTCCAGCACATACTGAGTCTCCGCCGATACCTGACCCGCCCTGGCCGCCACGTAGCTGCAGCTGTCGTCTGTTCTGCTTTTCAGATAGGCGTAGGCAATGGCAGAACAGATGGAATCCGTATCCGGATTTTTATGTCCCACCACGCAGACGGTCCGTTTTCTGATGGTTCCCTGCTGCTCCAGATGTTCCTCTGCCCGCTCCACTGTCATACTTTTCCTCCCTTTTTCATAGCGTCGGTGTACAAGGGGCAATACGCCTCTGCCCGGGACGTTTCCCCGCAGGTTCCTGTTATTTTTTCACCAGATCCCAGTAGCTGGTGCCGTCCAGCCGTTCATCCACTCCCAGCATATCCAGCACGGTGGCGCCGATATCCGCGAAAGTACTTCTGGTTCCGATGGAAACGCCGCCCTTTACAGGCGCGCCGTAAATCAGCATGGGCGTATATTCTCTGGAATGATCCGTGCCTTTAAATCCGGGATCGCATCCGTGATCCGCCGTAATAATCACCACGTCGTCCTCCCGCATCTTTTCCATAAACTGGCCCAGCTGGCGGTCAAACACAGTGGCGGCGTTGGCATAGCCGTCAATATCGTTTCTGTGCCCGTACATCATATCAAAATCCACCAGGTTCACAAAACACAGTCCGTTAAAGTCCTCATCCATATAGGCCAGGGTTTTTTCCATGCCGTCCTCGTTGCAGGTCATGGATACCGTATGGTCAATGGCCTGCCCCGCGAATATATCATAGATTTTTCCTACCCCGTAGGTATCAAATCCATGCTCCTTTAAGCTCACCATCATGGTTTTCCTGGGCGGTATCAGTGAAAAATCATGACGGTTTCTTGTCCTGGTAAAGTCTGCCGCGCAGGTTCCCACAAAGGGTCTGGCAATCACCCGGCCCACTCCGTGCTTTCCCTGCAGAATCTCTCTGGCAATCCGGCAGTCCCGGTACAGCTCCTCCAGCGGAACCAGTTCCTCATGGGCCGCAATCTGGAATACGGAATCCGCAGATGTATACACGATCAGGTTCCCTGTCCGCAGATGCTCCTCGCCGTAATCCCGGATCACATCCGTGCCGGAGTAGGGCTTATTGCAGAGCACGCCTCTTCCGGTCTGCTCGGAGAAAGGAGCCAGCACTTCCTGGGGAAACCCGTCCGGATAGGTGGGCAGAGGACTAGAGGAAATCATTCCCGCAATCTCCCAGTGTCCGATGGTGGTATCCTTCCCCATGGAAGCCTCCGCCATACGTCCGTAGGAACCGATGGGATTTTCCACACCCTCCCCGCAGGCAACGCCGTCGATATTAAACAGCCCCATCTTTTTCATATTGGGGGTATCGTATTTTTCCGATTTCACAATGGTAGCCAGTGTATTGGCCCCCACATCGCCGAATTTATCCGCATCCGGCAGCCAGCCGATGCCGTAGCTGTCCAGTACAATTACAAAAACTCTTTTCACGCTCATAGTTTTCTTCCCCTCTCATTATAATATCAGCTTCAGTTTAACATATTTTCCCGTTTTTGGATACTATTATCCGTTTTTTGGCTGCCTCTTCCTTTTCTGCTATGTGAATTTTTTACAATATCCAATTTTATTTTTTCTCTTTTTTGTGTATTTTATTATGTTTTAACTTTTTGTTCACACTTTGTTCATATATAGATGCTATAGTAAAAACAGTTCTTGAGAAGGTATTCTCAATCCATATGACGTAATGGTTTCATTACTCATATTGATAAATTTTTTCATAATAGCCCCGGCAGCTGCTGCCGGGGCACTCCTCATTTTCAGGGGTTTTTCACGCTTTCCCCATCTTCCCTTTTCCTTTGCCTTTTCCTGTTTCGGTTCTCACCGCTCTATGCCGTCCCTGGCCGGCTGTCTGCAGTCAAAGGGATGCTTGATTTTCCGTATTTCCGACACATAATCCGCCAGATCCACCAGTCTCTCTCCCGGGTTCTGTCCGGTCAGAATAACTTCCAGCTTATCCGGTTTATGCTTCAGAAATTCTACCGTCAGATCCTCGCTCAGCAGCCCTGCCCGTATCGCGTAAACCGCCTCGTCCAGAAACAGCACGTCAAAATCTTCCTTCTTCGCCTTCTCCGTTACCTTCCTGAACTGCTCATCATAAAATTCTCTTCTCTGGCGGCGCTCCTCCTCTGTCAGCTGAAAGCTGAATTTCTCTTCCGCCAGTCCTTCCAGCATGGTAATTCCCTTTACCCCGGCCAGGGCTTTCCGCTCGCTGGTGGAATTGTCCTTCATAAACTGATAGATCAGCACCCTGTATCCGTATCCCGCTGCCCGCAGGCAGAGTCCCATACCGGTGGTCGTTTTTCCCTTCCCGTCTCCGCAGTAAATATGGATCAGACCGGTTCCCTTTCTCGCAGATTTTTTTTCCATTTATAGCCTCCCTATGTCTTTGGCGCGCACTCCGTTACGATTCACAGGTCCTGCATCTCCATGCGCAAAACCAGCCAGCTTACGCTGTCTGTCGCTGCTTTGCAGCTCACGTTTTGCTTATGGAGGTGCAGTTCCTGATTCCGGTCATGGATGGAGGCGGCTGCTGCCTGCAATTTCCTTTGCAGCGGCAGCCGCCTCCATCCATGACCTGTGAATAGTAACTTTATTTCCAGTGTATCACAGGGAGAAAATCTTTACAACCGGATTGCAGGGGTGGTATGATAAGGCGTAAACAGTCTGATACCGCGATTTAAACAGGAGTACATAACAGATGAAAAAATCCGTACCTATACGCCGCCGTGGGACGGCCGCCCTGCTTGCGGGGCTGGGACTGCTTCCCGCTCTTGCCGGAGGAAGCCGGCCCGTCCTGGCCGCCGGGCTTCCCGAAGAAACGGAGCTTGTCCGCGAAACGGAAAACGGCGCTGGCCCTTCCGGGACAGAAGAAACGGTTTCTTCCGATTCTTTATCCGCCTTCGCCGAGCTGGCCGCCCTGAGCCCCGCCCAGCTGGCAGTCCGGAAGGATCTGCTGCAGCTGCGCGTCCGGCTGGGGGATGATTTCTTTTTCCCTATGACGGCAAAAGAAGCGTCCATGGAAGAGTGCCGGCACGACAGCCTTTTATCCCGCGCGGCAGAGTTAAGCCGGACGCCTTTAACCTTTGATACGCTGCCCGGCTGCCCGCTGCCGGTCTACACTGTCCGGTCCATTGAACAGCTGGAGCGTCAGGTCATTTCCCTGACAGAAAGCTACAGCGGCCAGTGGTCCGTCTATGTGAAAAACCTTACCACCGGAGATACTTTTACCGTAAACGACGTGCCCATGAAATCCGCCAGCGTCATGAAACTGTTTGTGATGGGAACGCTCTATGAGGCCATTGCCGACGGGGAGCTGGAACGCACCCAGGAAGTGACGGATCTGCTTACCACTATGATCTGCGACAGCAGCAACGAAGCCACCAACCGGCTTCTGGCCATGATGGGAGACGGCAGCTATGCCGCCGGCATTGAAAAAGTCAACGACTACATCGTCAGCCACGGCTACAGCGCCATGACCCATGAGTACAACGGCTTTAACGATCCGGCTACCATAAATGATCCGGACCACAGCAACCAGATTTCCGCTGCCGACTGCGGGCTTCTTCTGGAAAGAATCTACCGCAGAACCTTCGGCTCCCGCCAGATCTGCAATGAGGTGGAGGAACTGATGCTGAACCAGAATACCCGGTACAAAATTCCCGGAGGGCTTCCCGAGGATGCCCTGGTGGGGAACAAGACCGGCGAGATGAGCACCGTGGAAAATGACGTGGCGATTGTGTACGCGGACCGAAGCGACTACATTCTCTGCGTCCTCTCCCAGGACTGGGACAGCGGCGATACAGCCATCAGCCACATTCAGGAAATCTCCGCCCTGGTTTACGAATTTTTCCAGGATCCCGCCTACTATGGAGAACAGGCGTCCGATACCTTTGAGGAGCTGGCAGAGTTGTCCGCCTGGGAAAAAATTCTGGAAATCCGGCAGGCCGAAGAAACGGAAAGTGAAACCGAAGAAGAAGAGACGGAAACCGAGTCAGAGCTGCTTGACCTGGAAGCGGCCTTTCCGCTGCTGTATCCCGACTCAGCGGAAGCGTCCCCTGCTTTGGATGAAACGGAGCCCGTCACGGAAGCAGACTCTGACGGGCAGGAGGAACTTTCATGAGAATATGGGGAAAAATCTGGAAAGACAACCATCTTGTGCGGGATGCGGTCATCACAGATGAAAGCGACGACACCCGCACCCACAAAATTTTTCATGCCCTGGACGAGCTCTGCCTTACCTTTGATCTGGGAAAGCCCATCTGGCTGGACGCCACGATCCGGGAATTTAAGCGGCACAGCAAAGCCCGTTTTTACCAGGACAGCTTTATTGAAGAAATTGAATTTGACTACCTGGAAATCCAGGTACTGGAAGAATAGTTAAACGATCCGGTTCCTCTTCTCTCCCCGCATCCAGGCCTCCAGATTCAGGGCCAGCTCCTGTATCAGCCGCCTTCTGGCTTCCACGCTGGCCCAGGCAATATGCGGGGTGATCAGCAGCTTTCTGCTGTCCTGTATGTCCAGCAGAGGGCTGTCTGCGGGAAGCGGTTCCTTAGTCATCACATCCAGTCCGGCCCCCGCAATCAGCTCTTCCTTCAGAGCCCGGGCCAGATCCTCTTCTTTCACAATCGGCCCTCTTCCCACGTTGATAAACAGGGCGGAGGGTTTCATTCTGCGAAATGCCTCATAATTCATAATGCCTTCCGTCTGAGGCGTCAGAGGGGCATGTACCGACACCACGTCCGAAGTTCGCAGCAGCGTCTCCCAGTCCACCCGTTCATACCGGGAACTGGTATGTTTCCCTGTCGTAGAATAATAAATAACCCGGCAGCCAAAAGCCTCGGCAATCTGCGCCACCCGGCTTCCGATTGCTCCCAGCCCGATAATCCCCCAGGTTTTCCCGGCCAGCTCCCGGAATTTCTCCCCGTAATGGCAGAACAGGCGGGAACGGGAATACGCTCCGGATTTCACATAGTCGTCGAAATACCGCAGTTTTTCCAGAAGATACAGGGCCAGCGCAAACGTATGCTGGGCCACCACATCTGTCGAATAGCCCGCCACGTTGGTCACGGCGATCCCCCTTTTTTCGGCATACGCCAGATCCACATTGTTGGTGCCGGTGGCCGTTATCCCGATATATTTCAGATTTTCCGCCAGCGCCAGCGTCTCTTCATCCATCATAATCTTGTTGGAAAATACCACATCCGCTTCCCTCACCCGCTCTTTTGTCTCCTGCAGCGTGGAAAAATGGTACTGCTCCAGCTGTCCGTACCGGGCAAAGCTGCCAAGATCCATATCATCGCCCAGACTGTCCGTCTCCAGAAATACTAATTTCATCCCGTTCTCCTTTCCCCTTATCCGGAAGATGTTTCAGATGTCCAAAACCTTCCCTGTACATAAAAGGGCCGGCGCAGGTATCCGGAATCTCCGCGCCGACCCGTTTTCCGGGATTTAATCCCCGGATATTATAATCTCTTCAGCAGTTCTTCTCTCTCCTTCTCATAGCCGGGCTTTCCGAGAAGAGCAAACATATTCTTTTTGTAGCTCTCCACGCCGGGCTGATTGAAGGGATTCACGCCCAGAATATACCCGCTGACACCGCAGGCAAATTCAAAGAAATAGAACAGTTCTCCCAGAGAGAACTCATCCTGTCTCGGAATGGTCACCATCAGGTTGGGCACGCTGCCGTCCGTATGCGCCAGAACCGTTCCGTTCATCGCGCTCTTATTGACAAAGTCCACGGTCTTGCCGGCCAGATAGTTCAATCCGTCCAGATCCGAAGCCTCCTCCTTAATCGTCAGCTGGCACTGGGGCTCCTCCACATTCAGGACAGTCTCAAACATAATACGGCTGCCGTCCTGGATAAACTGACCCATGGAATGAAGATCTGTGGTCAGATCCACAGATGCGGGGTAGATACCCTTCTGGTCTTTTCCTTCACTTTCGCCGTATAACTGTTTCCACCACTCAGACACATAGTGCAGGCTGGGCTCATAGTTGGCCAGGATCTCGATCATCTTTCCTTTTCTGTGCAGAATGTTGCGAATCGCCGCGTACTGCATGGCGTCGTTGTGCTCAAAGTCATTCTCCAGGGCCTGCTTTCTGCCGGATGCGGCACCCTCCATCAGTTTCAGGATGTCCGCGCCGCTGACCGCAATGGGCAGAAGGCCTACAGCTGTCAGGACAGAGAAACGTCCGCCCACGTCATCCGGCACCACAAAGGTCTCATATCCTTCCTCTGTGGCCAGCGTCTTTAAGGCTCCTCTGGCTTTATCGGTGGTGGCGTAGATTCTCTTCGCCGCCTCGGCTTTGCCGTACTTGTTCTCCAGCATCTCCTTGAAAATGCGGAAGGCAATGGCAGGCTCCGTGGTCGTGCCGGATTTGGAAATCACATTCACAGAGAAATCCCTGTCTCCGATCACATCCATCAGATGGCTCATGTAGGTACTGCTGATGCTGTTGCCCACAAAATAAATCTCCGGAGTCTTACGGATCTCCTTTGAAACGGAATTGTAGAAATTATGACGCAGGAACTCGATGGCTGCCCGGGCGCCCAGGTAAGAGCCGCCGATGCCGATCACCAGCAGCACTTCGCTGTCCTTCTGAATCTTCTCCGCAGCCTTCAAAATACGCGCGAACTCCTCTTTGTCATAATCCACCGGCAGATCAATCCACCCCAGGAAGTCATTCCCCGCTCCCTTTCTGGAGAGAAGAAGCTCTCTGGCAGACTCCGCAATGGCCTTCATAGACTCCATTTCACTCTCGCGAACCACGCCTGCAGTTCTGGAATAATCAAACGTAACTTTTGACATCTTTGGCATCTCCTTATCTGCTTGATTTTCAGTTCTTTCCAGTAAAGTTTACCATCTGTGCCGCGGTTTATCAAGCCAAAAATTCCATGAGCACCTCCTTCAGGAGCTGTTCCTTCTCCTTTGGGTCCATCTGCTGCAGAATACTTTTTTTCAGCTCCCCGGAAGGACCTCCGCTCCCGGCCTGTCCCTCCCCGCTCTCCTGGGCGGCTGCCGTCTGGGCCAGTCCGCTCCTGGTCCTGGAGAGTGCGTCCTTCAGCTCCCGCTTCTCCTTCTGGGCTCTGGTTTCGCTCCCTCCCGCGGAGTGCCGCTTCCTGCTGATGCTGACGGCCCCCGTCTCCTGGGCGGCTGCTGTCTGGACCTCCGCTTCATTCCTCTCCTCTTCCATGGAGGCAGGAAATTCCACTTCCCGGTAGTCCTTCAGGGCACCGGAATTCTGCAGGTAATCCATCAGCCTGACTTTCAAAGATATATGGCGGTACCGGTTATCCGCAATCCCATAGGCCGCCCCGATCAGCAGCAGGGAAAGAATGCCGGCCAGGATGTAGCTTGTCTGAAGGGAAATATCTCCTCCGCTCCGGTATCGCATCCACAGACCGGCTCCGCAGCACAGCAGGCAGACAGCCAGGGCCCCTCCTCCCAATCGGCTCCACTGGTGCAGGTTCATGCGAAGAAACCGGTAATCCATCATGCTTCTGTCCGCAAAAGATGAAATATCGGCAATCTTCTCATTCAAATGAACGCAGTTTTGAAATCGCTGCTGCATCTGCCGGATAAAGGCGCCTTTCGGCCCGCCCGTATCCTGTATCTCCCCGGTTAATCTTTTGTAGAGGTACCTCAGCAGGAACTGACTTACCACCCCCGCGGCGCAGGCTGCCCCGCAGATGTAAAGCAGAAGATTTTGATCCATGATGAATTGCAGCATAGGAATCCCCCTTTAAAAAATTAGTTGACTAAAAGAGCCTTCCTGCCCGGCGGCGGGTCCGCTCCTTTTGAGTCGTACCGCCATTATAGTCCCCCTTTTTTTATTTGCAAAGCAAAATCGTTCGACAAATTCGCCCTGCATTTTCCGGCGTTTCCTGTCCTGAAATCCACTCTCATGTCACTTCAGCTTTCTTCTGAAGCCGCCTCCGGCCCTGATAAAAATTCTTAACGGGCCATGGCCTCCAGCAGGCCTTCGATCAGATTCACGCTGTGCTGTACCGCCTTTTTCTCAAAAGCGGGATAATCCATGGAAGCGCTGTCATCCGCCTTGTCCGAAATCGCCCGCACCACAATAAAAGGCAGGCCGTTTAAATAGGCGGTCTGGGCAATCGCCGCCCCTTCCATCTCCGTACAGAGCCCCTGAAAGTTCTTCACAATGTATTCCTTTTTTTCCTTATCCGCAATAAACTGGTCGCCGCTTACCACCCGGCCCCGGAATACCTTGATCTCCGGATTCACCCGGCCGCAGACTTCCCCTGCCAGCCGGGACAGATCCTCATCCGCCCGGAAAGAGAACACATCCATCTGAGGAATCTGCCCCAGGGGATAGCCAAAATTTACCGCGTCCATATCATGATGCGCCACGTCTGTGGAAATCACGATATCTCCAATATCAATCCGGGCGTCCAGGGATCCGGCAATCCCCGTATTAATCACGCAGTCCACGGAAAACAGATCCGCCAGGATCTGGGTACACACGGCAGCGTTCACTTTGCCAATTCCGCTTCGCACCACTACCGCCTGCTTTCCCTTCAGTTCCCCCTCGCAGAACTCCATGCCTGCTCGGACAACTGTGCTGACTCCCTTCATATCCGCTTTCAGCTTCTCTACTTCCACATCCATTGCTCCGATAATGCCGATTTTATTCCACGTTCTGACCGTTTCCGCCATGTTCCATTCTCTCCTTTTTATTTACGGCTAAGCCTTTTATTTCTTCTCACCTCCCACCTTATCACAGTTCCGGTGAAAATACCAGCCTTGCAAATACGGGGATATCTGCTATAATGGTGCCAGCACAGAAGATAGAAAGGAGAAATTTCCCTATGGTTTATAAGACACACGGCGTCTGTTCCAGCGCCATTGAATTTGAAGTAAAAGACGGAAAAGTAACCGGCGTCCGCTTCGTGGGCGGCTGCAGCGGCAACACCCAGGGCGTTGCCCGCCTGGTGGAAGGCATGGATGTCCATGAGGCCATCTCCCGCCTGGAAGGCATCAAATGCGGCTTCAAGCCCACCTCCTGTCCGGATCAGCTGGCAAAAGCCCTGAAAGAAGCCGCCGCGCAGTAAAAACATAGGAGGGAAAGCTGCAAATGTACTCTTTTTTTGCAGCTTTCCCTCCTATTTATAGCAGAAAGAAATTCACGCCAGCTTCCAATTCTGGCCCTCTGTCTGCTGCTTCACCATACGGGCATACAGGCCGTTTTGTTTCATCAGCTTTTCCGGCGCGCCTTCTTCTGCCACAGTTCCTTCTGAGAGCACCACAATCTTATCTGCTCCGGCTACAGTGCGCATCCGGTGGGCAATCACCAGCACAGTCTTATCCGCAATCAGGCGGGAAAGAGCGGTCTGAATCAGGGTTTCATTTTCCACATCCAGCGAAGCGGTGGCCTCATCCAAAAGGATAATCGGCGCATTTTTCAGAAAAGCCCGGGCGATGGAAATCCGCTGCCGCTCTCCTCCGGAAAGCGCGCAGCCGTTTTCCCCAATCGTGGTATGCCAGCTATCCGGCAGCTTTTCGGCAAATTCATCCACATTGGCAAGTCTTGCCGCTTCTAATACCTGTTCGTCGGTTGCGTTCTTATTCCCAATCCGTATATTCTCCAGAATCGTATTGTCAAACAGCGTGACGTCCTGAAACACGATAGAAAACAGAGAAAGCAGCGTCTCCGGATCAATTTTGGAAATATCCATGCCGCCCACGGTGATTTTCCCCCGGCTTACATCCCAGAACCTTGCCGCCAGCCGGGAAACCGTTGTTTTGCCGCCGCCGGACGGTCCTACCAGAGCAGTGACTTCACCCTGCTTTGCGGTAAAGGAAACATCTTTCAGTACGGTTTCTCCCGTGTTGTAGGCAAAGCCTACATGATCGAAAGCAATATCATATCCCTTGTTGGAAAGTGCAGTATCTCCCTGCTGAATGGGATGATCCAGAATTTCATTCATACGGGCGATATTGGTGCGGGTGCTGATAACCGCCGCCAGATTTTGCAGCGCCCCCTGCAGCGGATCGTAAAGCCTTGATACGACAAGCAGGAACAGAAAGAAGGTCAGCACGTCAAGACTGCCGCTCATCAGCAGAATCGAACCTGCCAGCGCAACGGTGGCAATTCCCAGCTTTAATACCAGTGATGCGGAAACCACAAAGGCGGCCAGTCCAAATTCATTCAGGATAGAGCGGTGTTCCACAGCGCGGATTTTCTTTTCCAGTCCTTTTAAGTATTCTGTCTCGGCATTGTTGGCCTTCAGGTCCCGCACCGTCTCTATGCACTCCTGAATCCCGTCCGCGCAGGCCATCTTTACATCCATCGCTTTTTGATTGAGCCGTTCCTGCACCTTTGCGGAGAAGCCTACAATGGCAAAGGCCACCGGCAGTACCCAAAGCGCCGCCAGCGCCATGCGCCAGTCCAATACAAAAAGGCTGATGGAAATGAAAACCGTGGAGATCATGGAGCCTGCCAGTTCCGGTATAAAATGGGAAAAGCTCTGCTCCAGAAAGGTACAGTCAGCCATGATGGTGCTGGTAAGATCCGCCAGATCCTTTTTCCCGAAGAAGGACAGAGGGATTTTGCGCAGCCGTTCCGCCAGCGTAATTCTCCGCACGCCGCTTTCCGTATAAGTGGCAAAATACGTGGCGTTGTACTGAATGAAAGTGGTAAGGAAAATCAGGCCCAGGCATACAGCACAGCCGATAATATAAAAGAATATTTTTTTATCGGGAACACCGCCGTTCATCAGATCGGCAACTAAAAAATACAGAAGGCTCACAGGAAACATAAAGGAAAGATTCTGAAGGACGCAGGCAAGGCAGCCTTTCACCAGATCCTTCGCCCCCTGCTCGGAAAGAGCATATCGTTTTTGAAGTTTTTTAATCACTTTATTGTACCTCCTTTGCAACCTTCCACTGAACGGCAAGCTGATAGTCCTTCCACATCCGGCTGAAAATGCCGTCTCTTTCCAGCAGTTCCCGGCTCTTGCCGCTTTCTGAAATTTGTCCGTTTTCAATGACATAGATTTGATCCGCTCCGGTCACCGTGGAGAGCCGGTGGGCGATCATAATTACCGTTTTCCCCTGGGACAGTCTGGAGAAAGCCGCCTGTACGCGGGTTTCATTATCCGGGTCGGCAAAAGCGGTAGCCTCATCCAAGATGATAACAGGCGCGTCTTTCAGCATAACGCGGGCAATGGCGATCCGCTGCTGTTCGCCGCCTGAAAGATAAACCCCCTTTGTGCCGATCACGGTATCCGCGCCCCGGGGCAGCTTTTCAAGAATATCGCCGCACTGGGCGTTATGGAGCGCAGCCAGGATTTCTTCCCGGGTCGCGTCCGGCCTGCCCATACGCACATTTTCCAAAATCGAGGCTTTGATCAGGCGGCTGTTCTGGAACACAAAGGAGACGGTATTCATAAGTTCTTCTTTCGGAATGTTTTTCACATTCACGCCGCCTATGGTTACACTGCCGCTTTGCGGATCAAAGAACCGGCAGATCAGATTGGCAAGAGTGGTTTTTCCTCCCCCGGACGGTCCCACAAAGGCCACTTTCTGCCCTGCGGGAATAGAAAGGGAAACATCCCGGATCACCTCGTTTTCTCCGTCGTAGCTGAAGTGAACATGGTTAAGCTGTACCGAAGCATCCCTCGGATGTTCCGGCTGCGCCGGTTCTGCCAGGGGCTTCAGGTCTAACACGCTGTCGATTCTATGCAGGGCATCGTCCACGATCATGGCATTTTCACTTTGAAACATGATGCGGGTGAGGGTAACGGAGATAATGGGCGTAATGATGATATAGAACAGGAGATCCAGCAGGAAATCTTTTGTAACGCCGCCCCTGGCAAAAATCAGCCCGCCGGCAATCAGCGCGGCAAATACCCCGTTGATGGCCGTTGTGTAAAACATCATGGGAAGACGAAGCTCTTTGGTGTAGGCGATCACCCACACCTTATACCGATCAATGGAATCCTTGAACTTTTTGAAGGAAAAGATGGTCTGCCCGAAGGTTTTGACGACGGGAATCCCCCGCACATATTCCACCGCTTCATTGGACATGTCATCAAGGGCGTTTTGGTATTCTTTCATCCTTTCCTGCATCCGCTTTCCGGTCATAGCCATCATAATCAAAAATCCCAGTACGACCGGAACGAGGCTCAAAAGTCCCAGCCGCCAGTCAAAAATCAGCAGCAGAGCCAAAAGGCCGCAGGGTGTCGCGATCGCGTTGGCACGGTCGGGAAGCTGGTGAGCCAGATAGGTTTCGGTAGCGGCGCTGGATTCATTGACGATCTTGCGAAGCCTGCCGCTGCCGAACTGCTCAGCAAAACCAAGGGGCAGCTTAACAATATGTTCCATCGTTTGCAGGCGAAGGTTGGTGGCGATGCGAAACGCTCCTTTGTGGGAACACATCAGTCCTCCTATATAGACCAGTACCGCCATGACGGCAAACAGCACCGCCATTAAGCCGCTGTGTGTCAGGTTTTGCGCCCGGCTGAAATCCGGGGCAGCCTCCAGCACTTCCCGGATGATTTTCCAGATATAGCAGAAAGGCACCAGTGCGATAAGGGCGCTGACCGCTGAAAGCACCCACGACGCATAGAGCAGGTATTTGTGACCGCCTGCAGCCGCAAGCAGCCGTGACAGATTGGATTGTTTTTTCAAAGAAGATTCCCCCTTTTCTTTTATTTATGATAAAAAGAGCGCAGATGCGTTCTTCTTATATACCGAAAGTTAGTTATTGCTAACCAATAGGTAAAAATTACAGGGCTCTACTGCCCCATAATTTTCATCCATCCGGCTGTATAAAAGGCCCGCATTTCCCTCACATAGTTTTCCGCATCGTTAAGCGGCATCTCGTGAATCACCAGCTCAAAAAAGGTGTGGAACATGCCGGTAATCAGAATATGCTCCAGCGCAGGGTCAATCTGGGGGGAAGGCCGGCCCAATTCCTCTAAAACCTTTAGATAGGCATGAGTGCCTTCCACTTCAATCTTTACCATTTCGTCAATCAGCCCGGCATATTTTGTTCCCTCCGAACAGCAGAGGATCAGCTTGCATTCTTCCAGGTGCTCATAGGCATAGTGGAGCATTTCAAACATACAGACCCCGGAAATATCGCCCATCACCTCCGGCTGCTGCTGGTGGGGAAGATTGGCAAAATCTTTTTGGGCTTTCTGAAAACAATCCAGCAGATACGCGTAATGTTCGCCCACCAAAGCCTCGAACAGCCCTTCTTTACTTTTATAGTAGCCGTAAAAGGCTCCGGTTGTCATGCCTACGGATTTTACAATATTCCGCAGAGAAGCGTCTTTATAGCCTTTTTCCAAAAACTCCGCTTTTGCGGCCTGGTGGATGCGTTCTAAAGTTGTCAGATTTTCGCCTATCTTTCTCGCCTCCATAACAGTGTTATATATCACTGTTATATTTTACCTTGAGAGAAAAGTTCTGTCAATAGGGAAATTTCCCTTTTTTTCACAGTTTCTTTATAAGACGGTCACAAAACAGACACGATTTGGTTTTATGATAAATTTCATCAAAGGGAAACAGCATACACCGCAAGCCGCGGAGCTCCCTTTTTTACATATATTTTCATACAACCGGGATTTTTCCCGGACCCCTCCTTTTTTATTAATTTCTTACTATCATACATTATAGTGAAAAAGGCAGCCGTACGCAGGCTGCCCTTTTTCATTTCTTATCGTTTTTTATATTGCGCAAAATATCTCCCAGCTTCTCCAGCATTTCCCCCGTGGTGGCCCAGCTGGTGGCAAACCGTACCGCCGTATGGTTTGCATCCGGCTTCTCCCAGAAGCTGAAATTCACCTTCTTTCGCAGCGCCTCCGCCTCGCTGTCCTCTAAAAGCAGAAACTGCTGATTGGTGGGAGACTCCAGGTAAAATTTATAGTCCAGCTCCCGGAATATTTCTTTCATTCTCTCCGCCGTCTCGATGCCCTGTCTGCCAAGCTGCAGATACAAATCGTCTGTAAACAGTTCATCAAACTGAATTCCCAGAAGTCGTCCCTTGGCCAGCATGCCTCCCTGCTGCTTGACCATGGTCATGAAATATTTCGGAGCGTTTCCTGCCGGAAATACCACCGCCTCCCCGCACAGGGCCCCCACCTTGGTGCCCCCGATATAGAATACGTCGCAGTACCTGGCAATATCCTGCAGCGTCACGTCTGTCTGGCGGCTCATGAGGCCGTAGCCCAGCCGGGCGCCGTCCAGATACAGAGGCATCTCATATTTCCGGCAGATTCCGCAAATTTCTTCCAGTTCTTTTCTGCTGTAGAGAGTCCCGTACTCCGTGGGATGGGAAATATAGACCATACCCGGAAAAACCATATGCTCATGACTTTCATCTTCATAAAACTTCCGCAGATAGTTCTCCAGATCATCCGCTCTCATTTTTCCCTGATACTCCGGCAGCGGCAGCACTTTGTGGCCGGTGTATTCAATCGCGCCCGCCTCATGAGCGTTCACATGGCCTGTAACTGCGGAAATCACACCCTCATACCGTTTCAGAAGAGAGCCGATCACAATGGCGTTGGTCTGAGTTCCGCCCACCAGAAAATATACCTGGCCTTCCGGACAGCCGCAGGTCTGGCAGATCTTTTTTCCGGCGCTTTCGCAGTAATGATCTTCTCCATAGCCTGTCAGCTGTTCCCTGTTTGTCTCCGACAGGCGTTTTAAAATTCTTTCATGGGCTCCCTCACTGTAATCATTGGCAAATGACAGCATTTCCGTTTCCTCCTTTTTTCCCTGCAGGTTTTTCATACAAAAAAACTGCTTTCCGATTTTAAATCAGAAAACAGTTTCGGATGAGACATCGGGGATTCGAACCCCGGACAACTTGATTAAAAGTCAAGTGCTCTACCAACTGAGCTAATATCCCATAATGAAATGTATAAAAATATGCCCAGAACCGGAATCGAACCAGTGACACGAGGATTTTCAGTCCTCTGCTCTAC